>Ga0247841_10003064_pt1 | contig 31701 bp, 33 predicted proteins | sample LaCruzMarch2015__2_FD_192410 | JGI IMG/M metagenome (GOLD analysis project Ga0247841, IMG submission 192410) | Freshwater microbial communities from meromictic Lake La Cruz, Castile-La Mancha, Spain - LaCruzMarch2015_18m | ecosystem: Environmental > Aquatic > Freshwater > Lake | place: Spain...
GCTCCCCGGGCTCGCGCAGCGGATCGTGCAACGACTCTTGGCCTTGACCCTCGGCATGTACATCAATACCCTCCTCGGGCGCCCCCCGCGGGCGCTGGCCGCGTACGACGGGCGCTGAACCCGCATCAAGCCTCCAGGTCCGGCGACGCCCGCGGCGCGCCGGCGGGCGTCTAAAGCAGCCGCGCGCCGTTGATCAGCAGGCCGAACGAGCAGCCCAGGAACTCGGCCGCCCGCCGGCACATCACCATGCGCGCCAGGAAGATCTCAAAGTACTGCATCACCTGGATGATGGTCGTGTCGATCTCGAGCTCGAGCTTGATGGTGTGCGCTTCGCCATCGACGGCCAGAAACGAGCGCGTGGTCGCCATGTTGACGCGATCGTGGATGTCGTCGGTGTCGGGGTCGATGACGCGCACGCGGCTGCGGTGCACGTCCGACTTGTCACCGAGGATGACGGCCGCCGCCAGCGGGCTCACGGCCTCGCCGTACTCCTCTTCGTGGTTGCCGATGGCGCACATCACCTCGGCGTACTCCTCAGGAGGCATGCCCAGGCGCTCGAGCACGTGCTGCGAGAACAGCGCCGCGGCGATGCCGTGGTCCAGCCGGTTGATGCCGTTGCCCACGTCGTGCAGATAGCCGGCCACGGCCGCCAGCTCGGCCTCACGATGCGGACGGCCCAGCTTGAGCAGCACGTGCTGGGCGGCGCCGGCGACGATCCCCGCGTGCCGCGGGCCGTGCTCGGTGTAGCCAAGCACCCCGAGCTTCTCGTTGGCCTTGTCGATGAAGACCCGCACCTCGGGGTCGCGGCGCACGTCGTCGATGGTCACGGCCATCTACCTCACCTCGAAACCGCAAAGGGATCCGTCGGGCTCGGCGTCGCCGACCTCGACCCGGCTCACGCGCGCCGCCGGCGGGCCGACCCTGCACCAGCCGAGCATGGCGTCCACGACGGCCGGATCGCCCTGCAGGTGCAGGGCGACGCCGCCGTCGCTCATGTTCCTGACCCACCCGCGCAGGCCCAGGCGCTCTCCTTCGTGCCGAGCGCTCGCCCTGTAGTACACGCCCTGCACCATCCCGCTCACGCGGACCGCGACCGCCTTCATCACCGCGACCTCCTCCTCGCCGGCTCCTCTGGCCGGGGGAGCGACCCGCGGCGCCCCAGGCGCGGCCCCGCCGCTCACCAGCGGCACAAAGCGGCAGCGCGTGTCGCGCCGCTCGCGGAGCTCGTCGCCGGCGCGCTGGAACACCGTCAGCACCTGGTCGCGGTGCGGGTCCCCGAGCGGGATCACCAGGCGGCCGCCGTCCACCAGCTGGCGCAGCAGCTCCGGCGGCGCCTGCGGGGCCGCCGCGGCCACGAGGACGGCGTCGAACGGCGCCATCTCCGGCCACCCGCCCGAGCCGTCGGCGATCGCGGCGTGCGTGTTCTGGTAGCCGAGGCGGGCGAGCACGGCGCGCGCGCGCTCGGCCAGCGGCGCGAGCAGTTCGAGCGCGTAGACCTCGCCCGCCACCTCGGCGAGCACCGCCGTCTGATAGCCGCTGCCCGCGCCGATCTCCAGCACGCGGCTGCGCACATCGACTCCCAGGAGCTCCGTCATCAGCGCGACCATGTACGGTTGCGAGATGGTCTGGCCGAGACCGATGGGCAGGGGGGCGTCGGCGTAGGCCTTCGCGGCGAGCTCGGGCGGCACGAACAGGTGCCGCGGCACGGAGCGCATGGCGGCGAGCACGTCGTCGCTGCGCAGGCCACGCGACACGAGCTGCTCCTCGACCATGCGCGCCCGCCGCACCCCGTAGTCGGCAGTGTCATTGCTCATCATCGTCTCGCAGCCCGTCGCGCCGGGGCGGCTACGCCCGCCGGCGCCGCATGGCGCGGTACTTGGCTCTGCGCCGCGAGCCCACCCGCCAGTACACGATCCCGGTGAAGGCGGCGATGCCGTAGCCCACCGGCGACACGATGAGCGTGAGCAGCGCGCCGGCGAAGACCGCGAGGTCCTCCCACAGGCTCATGAGCGTGAGAACAGCGTCGCTGGGCACCGTCTTGGGCCGCGTGAGGCCCTTGACGTAGGTGGAGGTCCACGCCGCGCCCGCGCCGACGGCGGCGCCGACGACGACGCCCTGCCAGCCGAAGGGGATCGTGGCCGCGCCGGCCGCGGCCCCGGCGGTCAGCCGGTAGGGCATCGTGAGCCGGCCCTGCAGGCGGTCGAGCTTGGCGATCTTGTCGAAGCTCGACTCGAGGAGGGCCAGCACCACGAAGATGACGATCGCCAGCCAGTGACCGAGGAAGGAGAAGGTCGGGTTGAGCCCCGCCCCCCAGCCGAGCCTCGACACGATGCCGATGACGGCCAAGGTCATGGACGGGCGGATCCCCGCCACGCTCCCCAGACCCAGCATCCGCCCTACGGCGAACACCCAGGCGGTCATGAAGCTGCATCCATGACCCGATTGTACCTGTTAGGGCCGATCCCGTTAGAGATGTGCGTGCGGGGCGTTCGTGGACCGAGCGGGGCGGTCACGAGACGGTTCCCTCGTAGCCCAGCTACGTGGGGATCCGGGGAGGGGCCGCATCCGCGATGCGTCCACGGGCGCATCCGTGCGTGCAGACCTGGCGGGATAGACCCTTAGCGCGCCGGGAGCCTGTTCTCCAGCGGTGTGTAGTCGATGTCGAAGCCGAAGTGGCGGGGTCCGAGGATAGCGGCGCCCCGCTCCGTGCGCCACGCGGCCGCGGCCGGCAGCCCCACAACGGTCACTGCTCGGCCGACCTCGTGATGCGGGTTGGTGACGGGCTGGCCAGTCTCGCCGGAGAAGCAGCAGATCAGGTCCGGAGCGGTCACGTCGGGCGCGCCGTCGCGCCAGGCCATGAGGTTCTCGTTCTTGAACCAGATGCGGTAGGCGGCGTCGGCATCGACACCTTGGCCGGCGATCTCGAGCTCGCCCCACGTGAAGCCGGCCTTCTCCTCCCACGAGAACGCCGAGACGCACCCGCGGAAGCGCACGCCGCCGCCTGCGGCGGCGGCGGCCGCCGCGGCCGTGTCCTCGCCCGCCGCCACAGCCTGGCGAAACGCCCGCCCCACGTCCCTCGCCAGGGAGATGGCCCCCGGGATCACGAAGTCCTTCATGCGTCCCCAGGGCATGGCGTGATCGGCGACCCAGACGACGTTGCGACTGGCGACCGCCAGGGCGCGCACCAGCGCCTCGGCGCGGCGGTCGTCGGCGACCGCCGTGATGATGACGGTGTCGCCGAGCTCATTGACCACGGCCTGCGGGACGATGGGCACGCCGTACAGGTTGAACAGCGAGTGCTCGATCTCCGGCACGGCCCGGCCGACTGGGTCGGCGTCTACCACCGCAAGGCCCAGCAGCGCCGCCGGGTAGAAGGCGTCGGCGATGCTGGTACCGCCGAGCTCGCCGGTGATGAGGGCGCCGATCTCGCGGCCCAGGTGCGCACCGAGGGCGCGCACGGCGAGCACGCTGGGGTGCTCTTTCGCCCAGCTCGACCCGGCGTACTCCGCCTCGTCGCCGACGGTAAGGCCGCCGACGCCATAGGGACAGGCGACAAGGGTCTCGTCGGGCAGTTCGTGCGGGGCCGCGAGGGTCACGGCGCGCCCTTCGTCGTAGGCGCGCCGGATCAGCTCGCGACCCTCCGCCAGCTCGCCGCCGCCGCCGCATCCCATGATGGTGGCGCCCACGAGGATGTCGTCGATCTCCTCCCAGCTCAGCGTGTGCATCTCAGCCCTCCCGGCCGCTCATTCCTCGACCGTGCGGCGACGGCGTGCCCGCACCACGAGGACGACGATCAGCGCCACGACCACCACCGCGACCACGGCCGCGACGATAGTCCCGGTGCTGTTGGACGACGACTTCGCCGGAGCCCCTGGGGTGGGGTGGGCGAAGAGATAGCTGTCGATATTGTATGACGTGTAGATGACCGACCCGTCTCCCGAGGGCGTCCTCACCCAGCCCGTCCACCCGGTGTCATCGTAGGCTTCCAGCCACTCGGGATACGTGAGCGCGATGTACGGGCTTTGCTCGTAGACGATCTGCTGCATCTTCCAGACGAGCTCCTTGCGGGCTTGCGGATCGATGGTCGTCTGCTGCTGGTAGTACAGCCGATCGTACTCGGCGTTGGTCCACTGCGTGTCGCTCCACGAGCCCACCTGGGACTTGGTGAGCACCGAGAGGATGAAGTTGGGGTCGGGGTCGCCGTACCAGTACCAGAGGAAGAGGTCGTAGTCGGGGGCGAAGACGTCGCCCTTGTAGTTGTAGATCTTGTCGGTCATGGCGCCTTCGTCGATGACCTGATAGTCGATCTGCAGGCCGATCTTCTCCAGCCACCCCGTGATGAGCTTGCCGACGATCTGGTCGGTGGCCGACTGGGCGCGCGCGAACAGACGCAGCTCGATCGGCTTGCCACGGAAATCGCGGACCCCGTCGCCGTTCGTGTCCTTGTAGCCGGCGGCGTCGAGAGCGGCCTCCGCTTTCGCGGGGTCGAAGGCGTAGAGTCGGTCGGCGGGCGGCTGCCAGTGGTAGTCCAGCGGAGGCTTGTAGTAGGCGGAGCGGATGATCGTCGTCGCCGGCGTGCCGTGCCCGTAGTAGGCCGTGTCGACCACGGTCTGCTTGTCGATGGCCCAATTCAGAGCCTGCCGGAAGCGGGCGTCCTTGAGCACCGGGTTGCCCAGTGAGGCCGCCCCCGTGTAGCAGTTGAAGCCCATGTGGTTGAAGCCGTTGAGCACGCCGCCGATGGCCGCGAGGTCTGGAGACGCGTCGAGGGTCTTGAACTGCGCCTGCGGGATGTCCCAGGCCACCTGGAGGTTGCCGGACTTGAGATCGGCGGCCATCGTGTCGGCGTTCTTGTACAGGCTCCAGATGACCTCGTCGACCTTGGGGGCGCCGCGCCAGTAGTCCTTGTTGGCCACGGCGCGCACGTACCCGCCGCGTTTCCACTCCACGACCTGGAACGGCCCGGTGCCGACGATCGGCGGCTTGTTGGGGAAGCTCTTGGCAGCCGCCGCGCCGCTGACCTTGGACCAGATGTGTTCGGGCATGATCCACACGACCATGCCCAGCATGTTGGCCTTGGGCCTGGAGCAGACGAAGCGCACCGTGAGGTCGTCCACAGCCTCGACCTTGTCGATGAAGTCCGTGTAGCTCGTGAAGTTGCCCAGCTGGTGCTTGATGACGTAGTTGAAAGTGAAGACGACGTCCCTGGACGTGAACGGTTCGCCGTCCTGCCACTTCACGCCCTCGCGAAGCTTGAAGGTCCATATCTTGCCGTCGGGCGAGTGCGACCAGCTCGTAGCCAGCTCGGGCACGGGCTGCAGGTCGCTGGCCCTGAAACCGACGAGGAAGTCGTAGTTGAGGTGGAAGATCTCGAGCGACGAGGACTCGTACCCGATGAACGGATTGAGGTTGTCGGGCTCGGCCGTCCAGCCCACGTGCAGTGTGGTCTTGCCGGCGGGCGAGGGCGAGGCGTCGGCGCCGAAGGCGCCGCCGACGCCCCCGGCGAGCCCGCCGACAAGTACGGCGGCCACAGCGAGCAGCAGGCCGCCGCGCAGCAGGCGCGGTGTGATCCTCTTCATGTCTCCCCCAAAAACGTCTCGAGTGCGCTGTCGCGGACAAGGCCGACACCCGCCGTTCCCCAGGCGGTACACCATCGACGTTATGAGCATACAGCCTTCTGTCAAGGGCAGTGATTCGAGGATGACGTAAGCGACACGCCTGAGAAACGCCGCCGCGGACGACCGCGGCTCAGCTCCGATCCTCAAGGACCGCTCGACGAGTGGATCGCCGGGCTCTCGCCGACCGCCCTGCACATCGTCGATGTGGCGCGCGGCATGCTGCTCGAGAAGGGCTACGACGCGGTCACGCTGGAGGCCGTTGCCCTGAAGGCGCACGTCGACCCGTCCACCGTGCGCCGCCAGTTCATCAGCAAGGCCGGCCTGCTGCACGCGGTCTTCGATCGCATGCAGGCCGAGCCCTGGGAGGCGCTGGTGGAGCGCGTCAAGGACATCCCCACGCCGCAAGAGCGCTTACACGCGTACATCAGCGGCCTGGGCGCGCGTGTCGAAGGCGGGCAGAGCGCCGTGGGCATCTCCGAGGCGCTGGCCCGTGGCGTGCGCGACCCGGTGCTGCGCAGCAAGATCGCCGTCGACTACGACATCGCCCGCGACGGCACTCTGGAGCTGGGCGAGCTTGAGGCCGGCGACGATGACGAGCTCGCGGGCCGGCAGCGCGCGCGCGCCAGCCTCATCGTGGCCGCCATCGACGGCCTTTCGCTGCAGGTGGCCGCCGACCCCGACGGTGTCGATCAGGATCTCGTCTTCGCGATGCTGGCCGACATGGTGCGGCTCTGGCTGCGCGATCGGCCCGGCGGCTGAGCCGAGACCGACGCCTCAGAGCTCCACATCGTCCAGACGCAGGACCACATGCGGGCTGCCCGCGAGCGCCCGCACGAGGCGCGCGTCCGCAGTAACGAGCGGCAGCCGCTCCTCGGCGGCCAGCGCCACGTAGACCGCGTCGTAGGCGGAGATGCCGTACTCGAGAGCAAGGAGAAGCGCCTCGACCTCGGCCCGTGAGGCCTCGAGACGCTCGACGGGAAGATCCAGAAGGTCGAGCATATGGTCGAGGGCTCTATCCGAATCGAGCCGTCGGCGGCGCACAGCCTTCACCAAACCGCTCGCACACTCAAGGTCGAAGAGCCAAGGGACCACGATGTGGCTCGAACCGGCAGCGAGCGAGTCCATGATGTGCTCGGCGCGAACACTCCACGGCTCGATGAGGACAAGAGCCAAAGCCACGCTCGCATCGAGCACGCAACCGTCGTCAACGGGGCTCGATCTCACCTCTGTCCTCGCGTATGAGATCGGCGGCGTAGCCCTCGGGCACGGGGGGCAGCCCTTCGCGCCTGGCCCGCAGGCGCGCGAGCACTTCAGTCATCTTCGCCCCGCGATCGCGGGGACCCAGGACGCCCTCCAGCAGGTCGATGATCTCGGCAGACAGCGAACGATGCCTGGCGGCAGCCCTGAGGCGAAGGCGTTCGTAGAGGTCGTCCGGGACGTTGCGAACGTGCAGTGTAGCCATGGCTGATCGCCTCCCTTCGGAGGGACCATACCCGTGCTGGTTGCATTCTGCAACATCATTGGGCGCGAGGTCATGGCCGGGAATACACATGAGAGCAGAGTAGCAGCCGCACGGCTGTGGAAACAGGCTCCCAATGGCCTCGCGGGGTGGACGTTGGGTGGGGCGGGCGGCTCTTCCGGCCGCCCGCCACCCCACCCGCGCGCGCCCCGCTCACACCGTCTTCGCGTACCTCTTGCGCCCTTCTTCGTACAAATCGCCGCCGTGGCAGTCGTTGACGACGATCGCCGGGAAGTCCTTGACCTCGAGGCGCGCCACCGCCTCGGCGCCGAGCTCGGGCCAGGCGATCACCTCGTTGCCGACGATGCTCTTCGCGAGCAGGGCGCCGGCCCCGCCGGTGGCGGCGAAGTACACGGCCGTGCACTCGTGCATCGCGTCCTTGACCTCCTGCGAGCGCAGGCCCTTGCCGATCATGCCCTTGAGGCCGTGCCGCATGAGCAGCGGCGCGTACGCGTCCATGCGGCCGCTGGTCGTGGGGCCGGCCGAGCCGATGACGTTGCCGGGCTTGGCCGGGCTCGGCCCCATGTAGTAGACGACGGCTCCCTGCAACTCGAACGGAAGCGGTTCGCCGGCCTCGATGAGTGCGACGAGCTTCTTGTGCGCCGCGTCGCGCGCCTGGTAGATGACCCCGGTGATCGCGACGGCGTCGCCGGCCTTGAGGTCCCGCACGACGTCGTCGCTGAGAGGAGTCGTGATCTGCTTGATGGCCATGATCCCTCCCCTTTCAGAGCTCCACGGTCTTGTGCCGCTGCGCGTGGCACTGGACGTTGACTGCCATCGGCATGCTGGCGATGTGGCAGGGCATCTCCTCGATGAACACGGCCAGCGCGGTGGTGCTGCCGCCGAGGCCCTGCGGGCCGATGCCGAGCGCGTTGATCTTCTCGAGCAGCTCGGCTTCCATGGCGGCGATGCGCGGGTCGGGATGCGTGCTGCCGACGTCGCGCAGCAGCGCCTTCTTGGCGAGGACCGTGACCATGTCGATGGTGCCGCCGACGCCGACGCCGACGATCACCGGCGGGCACGGGTTGGAGCCGGCCTTCGAGACGGTCTCGACGACGGCGTCGACCATGCCGGCCCACCCCTGTGAGGGCTTGAGCATGTTGAGGCTGCTCATGTTCTCGGCGCCGCCGCCCTTGGCCATCAACGTGAGCCGTACCTTGCGGCCGGGGACGATGCTGGTGTGCAGGATGGCCGGCGTGTTGTCTTTGGTGTTGCGGCGGGCGTGCCCCGGCTCTTCGGCGACGGACTTGCGCAGGTAGCCTTCTGCGTAGCCCCGGCGCACGCCCTCGTGGACGGCGTCCTCGAAGGAGCCGCCGACCAGGTGCACGTCCTGCCCCACTTCGGCGAAGATCACCGCGAAGCCGGTGTCCTGGCACACAGGCACGCGGTCGGCGGCGGCGATGTCGGCGTTCTCGATGAGCTGGCCGAGGACATCCCTGCCTACTGGGCTCTCCTCGACCCCCCTGGCCTTCACGAGGGCGTCATAGACGTCTGCGGGCAGATCGTAATTGGCCGTGATGCACATCGCCTTCACGGCCTCGGTGATCTCACCGACGTCGAGCTCACGCGCTCCGTTTCCAAACACGTGCGGCCTCCTCCGGTCGTTCCGTCTGCAGCCTCTTCAACGCCCGGCCGTCCCGCGGCGCCGTTGCGGATGCACGATCCATGGCCCTGTACTTCATACTGTCTATCGTACATGCTTGCCAGTGGATCGCAGCCGCCGGAGAATGGTTTCCGTGGTCATCGAAATGGGGGTCCGTATGGCTCTGCACCCGCGGAGACGTGACCTGAGGGGCAGGGAATCGATGCACGGCTGCCGCATCACGCTTCTCGCGTTCGTCCTTGCGCTGGTCGCGCTCGCCGGCGCAGCTTGTCCGGCACTCGCCTGGAAAGCCGGCGGGCACTACGTCGAGGCCGAGAAGGTCCGCGACCTGCTGCCGAGCCACAGTGTCGTCAAGAAGGCGATGCTCGCCTATCCGGCCGCGGCGGCGTGGGGCTCCTATGGCGCCGACCTCGGCTACGGCGGCGGCAGCTATGCCGACATCGCCCGCGGCTACACACCGTGGACCAACAAGCTGCACTACCACCGCGTCGGCACTCTGGCCACGATCCTCCTGCGGCGCGCGCTCGCCGGCGGCGACCTCGAGCAGATCGCCTTCGCAGCCGGCTACCTCACGCACACCACCGGCGATCTCGCCGGTCACGGCCTCTACGTCAATCCCGAGGCCGGGGGCGTCTTCTTTGACGACGCCGGCACGCAGAGCAAGCACAGCGAGCTCGAGAAACACGCCGAGCCCTACATCTGGAAGGACCTCGGCGGGCACGACATCGCCGACTACATTCCGGGCGCGGACGCGGGAACGTTTCTGACCGGCTACCTCGAGGGGCTGCACCCTCCCACCGAGCGCCTCTTCGCTCAGGCGCTTCAGGATGTGTACGGCGAGAGCCCTCTGGCCGACGGCTTTCACGCCTGGATCGACACCTGCTTCGCAACCATGAACAACGCCCTGACGGCGACCGTCGGCGGCCTTTACTGCGGCTACGCCGAGTCGGCGACGGCGCTCGACGCGAGCCAGCCGAACGGCGAGACCCGGCGCCGGAACATCGACGTCGCCATGGAGCGCAGCGTCTACAACGCGCAACAGCTGATCGTGCAGGCCGAGCGCGGCGACTACTCGGGTTTCGTCGACACCTGGAACCTCGACGTCGGCGAACGGCCGCGCACGGCCATCGGCGAGGTCACGGTCCGTATTCACACCGCCGACGTGTGGTTGGCCGGCACCGACGACGATGTCTACCTGCGTCTGCAGCTCGACGGCGGCGGCGCCTACGACAAGAGGCTCGACACCGGCGCCGGCGGCGGCCTCGGCTACAGCGACTTCGAGCAGAACGACGACGACTGGTACTTTGTCTACGTCGGCGACCCTGCCTTCACCCCCGAGCACATCGCCAAGGTCTCGATCTACAAGTCAAGCGACGGCGTTGCCGGGGGCTGGCGGCCCGATCGTTTCAGGATCTGGGTCAACGGACAGCAGATCGTCGATGAGGACCCCGGTCATTGGTTCGAGGACGACGATCTCTGGTGGGGCAAGGACGTCGGACCGCTGACCTGGCCCACGATCACCGGGCTTGGCCCCGCGTCCGCGAAGCGCGGCGGGCTCGTCACCATCAGCGGCGCGAACCTCGGCGCGGCGCAAGGCGCCGGCACGGTGAGGTTCGGCGGCGCAGAGTGCGCCAGGTACGTGTCCTGGAGCGCCACGCGGATCCAGTGCAAGGTGCCGGCTACGGCCAGCTACGGCAAGGTGAGCGTCACGGTGACGACCACGGCGGGCGCGAGCAACGCCATGAGCTTCACTGTGAAGCGGTAGGGGCGGCCGGAAGAGCCGCCCCGCCCGCCCCCCATCGGTGCTCGCTACTCCTGGTCCTTCGTCTCGGGCGACGCGTCGTCCGCCGGCTTGGCTGCGCTCTCGTCCTTCCTGGTGCGCTCGGTGGCCCTCTTGATGGCGTCCGCCACCATGTCGGCCGCCTTCTGGGCCGCGTCCGCGGCCCTCTGGGCAGCCGGCCCGATCGCCTCGACGGCCTTGTCGACGGCCTCGCCGGCGTAGTCGCCGGCGCCGCGGGCGGCGGCCTTCATGGCCGCCCGGGTCGGCGCCGGCGGCCTGCTGCCCTCGGGCATCTGGATGTAGCCGGCCGCCATGGCGTCCTGCACCATGCCGCGGGCACGGGCGATGATCGCCGTGGCCTCGGCGACCTCCTGCTCGAAGGTGAGATCGGTGCGCAGCGCGATGCCCTGCTCGATGGCCTTCATCGCCACCGCCGCGGCCTCGCGCGGGAACACCTCCCAATCGTCCATCGTCGGCATGATGCAGTCGGCGCTGAGGCCCTTGTCCTCGGCCACCTTGGCGAGCTCCACGGCCGCGGCGATGCACATCTCGTCGGTGATCGTCTTGGCGCGCACGTCCAGGGTGCCGCGGAAGATGCCGGGGAAGCCGACCGAGTTGTTGACCTGGTTGGGGAAGTCGGAGCGGCCGGTGGCGACCACCGCGGCGCCGGCCTCTTTGGCGTCCCAGGGCCACATCTCGGGCACGGGGTTGGCGCAGATGAAGACGATGGGGTCGGGGGCCATCGCCTTGATCCAGTCCCTCTCGATGGTGTCCGGGCCCTGCCTGCTGAGGGCGATGCACACATCGGCGCCCTTGAGGGCCTCGGCGATGCCGCCGCTGAGCTGCTCGGCGTTGGTGATCTGGCAGTACTTCCACTTGTCGACCCACTCGGCCTTGACCGCCTCGATGTCGCCGCGGCCCTTGTGCAGGATGCCCTTACTGTCGACGACACGGCACTTGGCGGGGTCGGCGCCGAACGAAAAGATCAGGCGGCTGATGGCGACGTTGGCCGCCCCCGAGCCGATGAAGGCGATCTTCACCTCGGCGATGTCGCGGCCGACCACCTTGAGCGCGTTGACCAGGCCGGCGAGCGTGACGCACGCCGTGCCCTGCTGGTCGTCGTGCCACACGGGGATCTCGCACTCCTCGCGCAGGGTGTCGAGGATGCGAAAGCACTTGGGCTGGCTGATGTCCTCGAGGTTGATGCCGCCCAGACCCGGCTGCACGAGCTTGACGAAATCGATGAACTCGTCCGGGTCTTTGGTGTCGACCATGAGCGGAAAGCCATCGACGCCGCCGAGGTACTTGAAGAGGAGGCTCTTGCCCTCCATCACCGGCAGGCCGGCCTTGGGGCCGATGTCGCCCATGCCCAGGACGCGCGTGCCGTCGCTGATCACGGCCACGGTGTTGCCCTTGTTGGTGTGCTCGTAGACCTTCTCGGGGTCGTCCTTGATGTCGAGGCACGGCTTGCTGACGCCGGGCGTGTACCAGATGCCGAAATCCTGGAAGTCGCGCACGCAGCACTTGAGGGTGGTCTCGATCTTGCCTTTGTAGAAGGGGTGCAGCTTCATGGCGTCTTCCATGGGCTGGTACGCCTTGGCCTTGAGCTCCTCTACGGTGGGCGTGCCATCTTCGTTGGGCATGCGGGCCTCCTTGTGGACCGGCGGCGAGACGGCCGCCGAGGGTCGCGGCGATGCTGCGAATGGAGCAGTAACGCTAGCACCCGGAGCCGGAGGCGGCAATGTGTCGGACGGTCAGAGCGGAGGGCCGGAGGAGGCCCGGAGGGCCGATCTGCCGGCCCGTCACGTCTCGACGCCGTGAGGGTTCAGCCGACTTGCGCGCGATAGCGCTTGATCATGTCGCGAAAGGCCTGGATGAGCGCCTTCTGGGTGCCCGAGAAATAGCGCTTCTCGAGCTCCCCGATGATGGCGTCCTCGTCGGTCGCGAGGTTGTGCCCGCTGATCAGGCGGTTGAGGTAGTCCTTCGCCAGGTCGGTGGCGACCGTGAACTCGGCGGCGATGATGACGCCGGTCTCCATATCGACCTCGCACACCACGCTGAGGATCGTGTACATCTGGCCGCTCACCGTGTTGGCCGGCGGCTTGGCGTGCCCGACGAAGATGCTGGTGCTCACGAGGAAGCCTGGTTCATGGTCCGGCGATTGTGCCACGACGGGCGGCGCGCGTCACGCGCAGCAGCTCGACGAGGCTGAGGGCGGCGGCGTAGAGGAGCCCGCCGAAGAAGAGCAGCCAGAGGCCGGGATGAAGGCCGCCGCTCACGGCGGCCCACAGCGACCCGGCCGTCAGGACGGCCGCGACGGCGCAGACGGCGGCCCAGGCGGCGCGGCCGCGAGCGTCGTAGAGGACCAGCAGCGCGGCCGCCAGGAGCACGGCGAAGCCGGCCAGCAGGAGCGCGCCGACGAAGATGACGCCCGGCGGCGTGACCAGGCGCGAGTAGCCGACGTCGATGGAGGAGAGGCCGTCTGCCGCGGCGCGGGCGCCGCGCGTGACGGCCCAGGCGCCGGTGACGCCGTAGCCCACGAGCCACGGCGCCGTGACCGCGGCGGCGAGCAGGCGGAGGCCGCCGCCGGAAGGCGCGCCCTCCGCAGCGGCCGTGAGCTCGCCCTCCGGCGCGCCGGACATCGTCTCATCTTGACTGGGCTCGTCCATCACGCGGTCACCTCACTCGCCCCAGCGCGCGCGCAAGCGCCGTATCCGCAGCGACTCGAGCAGCGAAGCCACGACGATCAGAGGAAACGCGACGAAGTACGGCCAATTGACCGCGCTGTCGAAGACGCCGCCGGCGCCCAGCGCGATGCCGACCGTGGACGCCGCGGCCATCACGCCCATGGCGACCCACTGCCCAGGGTGGAGCCCTCTGGAGAAGAGGAGCGTGGCGGCCCAGATCAGCACCACCTCGAGCGCCACCATGGCGCCCGCGAGCATGAGCATCTGAGCGCTCGTGAGGGTCGCGGAGCGGACGCTGCCCCCATCGACGTCGGTGACCAGGCTCAGCGGACCGGCACCAGGCGTGAGAGCGACGATCACGGCCATGACAGCGACCGCACCGCCGGCGATGCTCACGCAGGCCAGGAAGACGCCGGCGACGTAGCGGAGGACGCGCCAGCGGGCGAAGTCCATCTGGCGCGCGGAAGCGCGCTCGGCCCGCGCGAGCGCTTGGGCGTCGCGCCGCAGCTCTTCGTCGTCCGGCTCGTCCGGACTGTCATAGTGCGCCACGTAGGGGTGGTCCTGGCGTCCCTCGAGATCCACGGTTCACGCTCCTCCGGCAAGCCGGTCGCGTCATTCGCCCTGCGCCCCTCTGTACGGTAGCGTAGTACCTGCGCGTCGTCGATGCAGGATCGCCGGCGCCGGAGCGCGACCGCGGGAGGAGACATGGAGCGGGATCCGCACGTGCAGTCGGCCGCGCGGGCGCTTGCCCGCTCGCGCCGGCTCGTCGTGTTCACGGGCTCCGGCGTGAGCAAGGAGTCGGGCATCGCCACCTTCCGCGAGCCCGAGACCGGCCTCTGGGCGCAGTACGACCCGATGGAGCTCGCCACCTACGAAGCCTACGTGCTCCGGCCCGAGTTCGTCTGGAACTGGTACGAGCACCGCTTCGGCGCGGCGGCCGCCGCCTCGCCCAACCCGGGTCACATCGCGATCGCCGAGCTGGAGGGCCTGCTCCCCCAGGTCAGCGTCGTGACGCAGAACATCGACGGCCTCCATCAGCGCGCCGGCTCCAGCGACGTCATCGAGCTCCACGGCAGCATGTTCCGCTTCAAGTGCCTGCCCGGGAAGCACACCGGCTTCGTGCTCGAAGACTTCGCCGGCCAGGACGTGAAGCCGCCGCGCTGCCCCGAGTGCGGTGAGCCGCTGCGTCCCGATGTGGTGTGGTTCGGTGAGGCGCTCCCCGGCGACGCCATCGACCGCGCCCAGGCGCTCAGCGCCGCCTGCGACGTCATGCTGGTGGTGGGGACCTCGGGAGTCGTGTACCCCGCCGCGGCCATGCCGCTTCTGGCGGCGGAGGCCGGCGCCACGGTGATCGACGTGAATCCGGAGCGCGACGCCGTGGCGGCCGCCGCCGACATCTTCCTGCAGGGCCCCGGCGGCGAGGTTCTGCCGGAGCTCGTCGCCGCCGTGCGGGAGCACCTGGCCGGTTAGTCCTTCTCCCCCGGTCTGAGCCCGGCGGCAGCGCGGCGCACCGTCTCCGCGACGCGCCGCGTCCGCGTCTCGGGACGCTTGGCGTCGAGGATCCAGTAGCTGTACTGGCGGCGGTGGCTCGGCGCCCACGCGCGCCAGCGCGCGGCCGCCGCCGGCTCCGCCGCCAGCGCCGCCTCCCAGTCCCGGGGCGTCACCTCGAGCCTGCCGGAAGCCGCTTCTTCCCACGTGCCGCGACGCTTGGCCTCATCGACGAGCGCCTGCCCGGCGGGAGTCATACGCCCCTCGGCGGTCATCTTCCCGACGCGGGCGACGTTGCTCTCGCTCCACACGCTGCCCGGCTTGCGCGGCGTGAAGCGCACCGCGTAGCTGCGCTCGTCCCAGCGGTTCGTGAGGCCGTCGATCCAGCCCCAGCACAGGGCTTCTTCGACGGCCTCGTCGTAGCTCACGCTCGGCGCGCCGACGTGCTTCTTGTGAATCAGGAGCCAGACGACGCCGGCCGAGCCGTGGCGCTCGGCGAGCCACTCGCGCCAGGCGGCGCGGTCGGCGGCGAAGAAGGCGTCGGCGATGGCGGCCATGGGGCCTGGATACCCGCCAGCCGGCCGCTCAGTCCGGCCGGCAGGAACCGGCGCTGCTTCTCCAGACCTGAGCTGGCGCCCGCCGTCTTGGCCCAGTCCGCCGCGAGGCACGCCTTCGAGCCGCACAGGGGTCGGCGACGACTGTGGAGAGTCCGGTCGCGGCGTCACTCGTACCGCAGCGCCAACGTCGGCTCCACCGACGAAGCTTGCAGGGCCGGGCCGATACCGGCCAGCACGCCCACGACGATCGCTACCACGATGGCGAGGATCACGGCCGTCCACGAGAACACCGGCGTCACGCCGAGCGCCGAACCGCCGGCGAAGGCGCTGCCGAAGCCCACGGCCAGCCCGACGATGCCGCCGATCAGGCTGATGACCACGGCGTCGACGAGGAACTGGACGACGATGTCACGGCGCGTGGCTCCGACCGCGCGCCGCACGCCGATCTCGCGGGTGCGCTCGCGCACCGTGACGAGCATGACGTTGGCGACGCCGATGCCCCCGACGATGAGGCTGATCGCGGCGATCGCCGCCATCAGCCGCGTCAGCGTCTGGGTCGTGGACGACACCGCCGTGGCGATGGAGCTGGCGTTGATGATCTGGAAGTCGTTCTGATCGCTCGACGTCAGGTCGTGCTGCGTGCGCAGCGTGCTCTCGACGGCGGAGGAGAAGGTGTCGACCGCACCCGGGGTCGCCTGCACGCGGATCGACGAGATCTCCGGGTGGAAGGCCACCAGACGTCCAGCGATGGCGCCGAGCGGCACGAAGATGCTGTCGTCAGCCGAAGAGAAGCTCAGCCCGCCCTGCGACTCGAGCACGCCGACCACCTGGTAGCTCTCGCCGCCGATGCGCAGGCTCTGCCCGATCGCCGGGCGCGCCGACATGCCGAGGTCGTCGAGCACGGTGGAGCCGATAACGGCCACGGGAAGATCCTTCTGCGCCGCGAACTCGCTCCAGAAGCGGCCCGCCTGCACCTGCAGGTGGTTGATGCTCTGGATGGCCGGCGACGTCCCGGTGACGGTCGCCATCGCGCTCGTCGACCCGTTGGTGACGGTGGCGTTGGTGTCGACCGTGTAGACGGTCCGCTTCACGCCGGGCGTCGCATCGATGGTCGCGAGGTCGGCTTGCGTGAGCGGCGTCGCGTTGGACGAGAACCTGCTGCTCTGCACGGTGATCGTGTCGGTGCCGAAGCTGTTGAAGCGATCGATCACGGCGCGCTGGCTCCCGCCGCCGATGGACGTCAGCGCCACCACGGCGGCGACGCCGATCACGATCCCGAGGATCGTGAGGATCGCGCGCAGCGGGTTGGCGCGGAGGCTCGTGAATGCCAACCGCAGCGACTCAAGGACGATGATCATTGACCGCCACCGGGCGGCGCCGGGAAACCACCCTGCCCGCCAGACCCGCGGACGGCGCCGCCGCCAAGCCCCGGGAAGCCGAGGCCGCTGGACCCGCTGCCGCTCGAGGTGCCGTCGCTGTACTGGCCGGTGACCACGACCTCACCTTCGGTCAGTCCACTCGCGATCTGCGTGGACGCTGACGTGCTCATGCCCGTCTCCACCTGCCTGTACGTGGGCTTGCCGTCGATCATCACGCGCACGAGCGGGACGCTGGACGTGCCGTACACGGCGCTCGTCGGCACAAGGAGCACGTTGTCGCGCTGCGCGATGACCACCTCGAGCGTCCCGGTCATGCCCGATTTCGCGATCTTGGGCAGGTCCACCGTCGCGATCGTGATCGTGTACTGCGTGGACGACGACGACCCGCCGGTCGACGACGACGTCGCCGGCTGGTCGTCGATGCGGCTGATGGAGCCGGTGAACGCGTCACCCGCATAGCCGTCGATGGTCAGCTGTGCCTTCTGACCGACCTTGAGACTGGAGATGTCGGCCTGCGTGATCAACGCCTGCGCCACCAGCGTCCGCGGGAAGGCGACGGTGGCGACCGTCGTCTGGCCGCTGATCTGACTGCCCACATCGACCTGCCAGGCATTGAGCATGGCGCCCCGCGGCAACCAGATGAACTGCGAGGTCGAGACCTTGCCGGTCTTGCTCGCGCCGTGATCGGCCTGCCAGGCTTTGAGGGCAGACTCCGTCGTGGAAGTGAAGGCGCCGCTGATGCCGCCGGTGTGGTAGCCGCGCACCTTGAGAGCACGCTGCAGGACCTTGACGTTGGCCACCTGGCTGCCCGCGGAAAGGTCGACGGAGAGGGTCTTGTACAGCGGCGTGGAGCTCACGAAAGCGAACAGCGGCTTGCCGGAGACCTTGAGCAGCGCTTGCAGGGTGCGCGGTGTCGACCCGGCGGGGAGCGTGATACGGGTCACCACACCGCTCACGCTGCTCGAAGTCGTCGAGCTGCTGCTGCCGCTGCTGCCCGAGCTGGTTGACGAGCCGCCGCCGGCTGTTCCTCTCGAGGAGCCCTGCGTGGGAGCTGGCGTGCCACTTCCCGACGGAGTCGGCGTGGGGATGCCGGTTCTCGTCGGGGTCGGGGTGGGGCTGGGGGTGCTCGTGGTGGCGCTCGAGGGGGACGGGCTGGGAGAGCTCGGGTCAAAGGCCGTGAGCGCGGCGTAGGTCGCGAGCCCGCCCGAGGCAGCGCTGCCCGTCGTCAGGCTGGCGCCCGTCGTCGAAGTGCTGCCGGTCATCGACGAGCTGCTGCTGGTCGACGAGCTGCCGCTGCCCAGCACGATGGTCATCTCGTTGCGGGCCGTGGTCAGCGTGAAGTCGGCCTGCACGCTCTGGGAGATCGTCCCGGTGGCCGCCGTGGCGGTGAGATAGCGCACGGCGGGAGTCTTGTCACGGCCGAACCACAGCAGGCCCGCCGTCACGCCGGCGGCGACGATGACGATCGCGATTGCCGCCACCAGCCACCAGCGCCTGCGCCTGCGCCTCTTCATGCCGACCCTCCTTCATTGGGCGCCGGCGGACGGGCTCCGCGCCGGCAACGATGTGGCCGATCATTGGGAGCCTCCGCTGGACTGGCCTCCGTCGAACGCCGGGGCGCTCTGGCCGGGGATGGGGCTGTTGCCGTTGCCGAAGGGCGCGCCGCCCTGGAACGAACGGTCCCAGACCACGTTCTCGCCGACGTTGAGCCCCGAAACGATCTCGGACTCCGAGCCCGCCTGCCGGCCGACCACCACAGACCGCGTGCTCGTCTTGCCGCTCGCCACCACCGTCACGGTGGCCGAGCTGCCGCTGCCCTTGATGGCAGCGCTCGGGATGATGATGACGTCGGAGGCGAGCACCTTGGTCTGGATGCTCGCAAAGCCGACGGACTTCGCGGTGACGTTGGCAGGCGGCTTCGTGACCACGATGGTCACCGCCGCGGAACCGTCGGCGTTGGTCTTGACAGCCGTCACCGTGCCGGGCGTGCCCCGCCCGCCAAGGCGTCCCTGGCCGGCGCCGTCCTGCCCGAAGCCGCCCTGGCTGGGCGGCACGCCACCCTGCGCACCCTGGCCGTCGGCGCCGGCGCCCAGGCTCGGAAAGCCGCTCTGCCCGCCGCTCCCGGCGGGCGGGGTCGGGAAGCCGCGCTGCCCGCTCTGCCCGTTCGCGCCCGCCCGGAGGAACATGACCGTCGCCTTCTGCCCGACGGCCACGGCGCCCGCGTTCTGCTGCGACACCGAGGCCACGGCCGTGTTCTTGCCGTTGGTCACGACGACCTTCACGCTTCCCGTGACGGTCTCGACGAGGTCGCCGCGCTGCGCCTGCGTAAGGACCTGCATGGACGTGGCGCCGCCGCCCTGGCCGACCGCCGGCGTGCCGCCGGAGCCGCCGCACCCGGCCGCGACCACGGCGCTCAGCACGACGGCGATCGCCAGGACGCAAGCGACCACGAGGCCCCCTCGGCGTTCGAGGCCCCGATGCCCCTGATGACGCCGCTCGAATCCGTTCATACGTGTGCCTCCGGGGAGTCGTGGTCGTGCAGTCTGCCATCGCTGAGGATGAGGCGTCTGTCGGCGTGCTCGGCGACGTCGGCTTCGTGGGTGATCATGAAGATGGTGCGGCCGCCGGCGTGAAGCTGGTCGAGGATCTCGAGGACCTCGCGGGTCGCCACGAGATCGAGGTTGCCCGTGGGCTCATCGACGAGCAGCACCTCGGGGTCGCCGACGAGAGCGCGGGCGATCGCGACGCGCTGCATCTGCCCGCCGGACAGTTCGCTGGGGTCGTGATCGGCACGGTCGGCCAGATCGACGGCTCTGAGGGCCGCCTCGGCGCGGCGCAGGCGTTCCGCCCGCCGCACGCCCCGATACACGAGAGGCGTGGCCACGTTCTCGAGCGCCGTGGTACGCGGCAGCAGATTGTGAAGCTGGAAGACGAAGCCGAGCAGGCGGTTGCGCAGATGCGCCCTGCCGCTGTCGTCGAGGTCCGCAACGTCGTGCCCCGCCAACGAGTACGTGCCGGCATCGGCGCTGTCGAGAAGACCCAATACGTTGAGCAGGGTCGACTTCCCGGAGCCCGATCGCCCCGTGCAGGCGACCCACTCGCCGCGCCGCACCTCGAGGTCCAGACCTTTGAGGACGGGCACGGCGATGTCGCCGCGCCGGTACGTGCGCACGATGCCGCGAGCCTCGAGAACGGCGTCCCCCGTGCCTCCCGGCGTCTCTGATCGAACGATCACACTCGCGTCCTTGGTAGTGAGCCCCATCGCGCACCGATCACGCTGTCATGGCAGAATGGCAGCGCTTCCTGAGAAAGGCATGGGATTCACCTGAGAACAAGCTGAGAAGACCCGCAGGATCAGCCGCTTGGCTCCTTGCCCGGCAACGGCGCGAGGCCCCGCGCGAGGATGTCGAGGGCGCCGGCCGCGGGGATCGGGAAGTCATCGGGCACGGGGAACTCGCCGGACGCGACGGGATGAGAACTGAGCGCGCGCTCCATCCCGGCGGCGAACGGCGCCGACACCACGACCGCCGCGGCCTCCGTCGCATCGACGTCGTGCCTGATCCTGCCCAGCTCCTGCTCCGCACGGATGTACTCGGCGACCATCGCCACCGGCCCGGGCGGCACGAAGCCCTCGGGGGCGAGCTCCCTCGCGCGAGCACCGATGTTCTTGGCCAGTTCGGGATCCGCCCACATCGACGCCATGAGCGACGACAGCTGTTCCTGGATGCCGCCGACCAGCGCGAAGAGGGTCTCCAGGTTGTCGCGGACCGTGTCCTTGCCGGCTCTCTCCTGGAACCGTTGAAGCTCGTCCACCACGCCGACCGTGAGCGACTGGAACACCGCGTGGAAGAGCGCGTACTTGTCGGCAAAGTGGCGGTAGATCGTCCCTTCGGCCACACCGGCCGTGTGGGCGATCTCCCGCGTGGTCGCGCGCGCGAACCCGCGCTGCAGGAAGACCGCCAGAGCCGCGTCGATCAGAGCCTGGCGCGTGTCGGTCTTGCGCGATGCGCTCGCAGTCATCGGTCCTCCCGCAGACGGTCCGCCCGGTTCATGCCGTGATGTCGCGGCGGCGGAACGTGAGCGCCGCGACCGCGAGCGCCACCACTGCGTACCCCGCGGCCACGAGCAGCGCCGTGCCGTAGGTCATGTCGGCACTGCCCCCCGAGGCGATCGCCGAGAAGGCGGAGCCGGGCAGCCACTTCGCAGCGCTGTCGAGAAGCATACCGGCCAGACCCTCGAACACCAGCAGATAGCCGATCCCGATAGCGATGGAGATGCTGGTGCTGCGCGTCACCATGCCGACGAACAGCCCGACGACGCCCCACAGGAGAACGCACAAGGTCAGCTGCACGTAGCCCTGGACCACCGTGCCCGCAAAGCCGCTGCTCCAAGCGTCCGTGGAGACGCCCGCCAGGCTCGCGATGCCCGGCGCGACGATTGCGACCACGAGGGTCGTGACCAGCGTCGCCAGACAGGTGAACAGGGTCAGCGCCACGAGCTTGCCGCCGAGCAGGCGCAAGCGACTCGGCTCGGCCTGCACGAGCAACCGTATGAGTCCGCTCGAGTAGTCGGACGTGACGGCGATCGCCCAGATCGCGAGCGCCACGATGCCCAGCATGCCGACGATGTTCTGCAAGCCAGCGAGCATGCCGTCGGAGGCCTCAAGGGCCTGCAGAGTGATCCCCTGCGTGTTGGGAGGACCGGTGGTGGAGCCGCTACCTACCGTGAAGAAGACGATCGCCGTCGCCATCAGGCCGAAGACGGTCATCAGGCCGATGCCGCCGAGGATGAAATACGGGTTCTTGAGCCGGGCCAGCTCGCAGCGAATCGCGCGGATCATGACACCACCTCCAGCTTCTCGATGTCTTCAGCGGCGGCCGCCGGGCGGCCGTTGTCGCCTGAGTCCTCGCCGGTCATACGGAGGAAGATCTCCTCGAGGCCGGCGGCGTGCGGGCGCAGAGCGCTCAGCGTGATACCGGCCTCTGCGGCGGCGCGATTGACGTCCGCCGCCGCCGAGGCCGGCGCGCTGACGCGCACGTCCTCGTCGTGAACGGTCGTCTTCCAGCCCTTCGAGGCGAGGAGCTCGCCGAGACGGCCGATGTCGCCCGGGAATTCCGGGACGGTTTCGATGCACTCGCCCGCTTGGGCGACCAGGTCGTCCAGCGGCCCCGAGTACAGGAGCTCGCCGCAGCGGATCATGGCCAGCGTGTCGCAGGCCGCTTCGATCTCGCTGAGCGGTTGCGACGACACGACGACGGTGCGTCCGTCGTCGCCGATCGCCCGGAGGAGCTCCCGGATCTCGACGATGCCGGCCGGGTCAAGGCCGTTGGTGGGCTCGTCGAGCACGAGGAGCTCAGGATCGGGGAGCAGCGCCGCGGCGATGCCGAGCCGCTGCTTCATGCCCAGCGAGAAGCGCTTCGCCGGCTCCATGCTGCGATCCCGCAGCCCGACGAGGTCGAGCACCTCCTCGACGCGGGCGTTCGAGATGCCCCGCAGGCGGGCGAGTGAGCGCAGATTGGCACGCGCGGACAGGGAAGGTACGAAGGCGGGGCTCTCGACAAGCGCGCCGATGCGCGAGGCGTAGGCGCGGGGGTCCGAGATCGGCGAGTCGAACACCAGGGCGCTCCCGCTGGTGGGCCTGATGAGGCCCAGGAGGAGCCTGATGAGCGTGGACTTGCCGGAGCCGTTGGGGCCGACGAGGCCGACGACTCCGCCGCCGGCTATCTCGAGATCGAGCTCCCGCACCGCCACGACGTCGCCGAAGCCACGGGTGAGCTTCTCGGTACGGATGACAGACATGTGGACCTCCAGACGAATGTGAGTGAGCGCTCACATATGATAGCGAGTGAGCGCTCACTCGTCAAGAGGCCGCGTGTCCGGTGGTCGCGCGCTCGGGGCGTCGCACGAAGGGTTCCCAGATTCTGAGATGGTGGTGCCCCGCCATCGCTGGCGGAGCCGGAATGCGGCGCCGGGCTAGCGGAACGCGGAGAGGTCGGCGGCCAGCCCGAGCTCCGCGTAGCTGCGCGAGCGGCGCGCGTAGCGGTCGTGCAGCTCGGCGCGCGGCTTGAGGTCCTCGTCGGTGACCTCGCGCACGGCCTTGGCCGGCGAGCCCATGATAAGGCTGCGCGGAGGGAACTTCTTGCCCTGCGTGACCAGCGAGCTGGCGCCGACGATGCTCTCGTCGCCGATCTCGCTGCCGTTGAGCAGCGTGCTCCCCATGCCGATGAGGCAGCGCGCGCCGATGGTCGCGCCGTGGACGATCACCCCGTGACCGACGATGCACTCGGCGCCGATGGTGACGGGGAAGCCGGGGTCGGCATGGGCCACCGCGTTGTCCTGAAAGCTCGTCTGCGACCCCAGGAGGATGCGCTCCACGTCGCCGCGCAGGACGGCGCCCGGCCAGACGTTGGCGCCGTCTTCCAGGACGACGTCGCCGATGATCGTGGCGTCGGGGTGCACGTAGGCATCGGCGGCGAAGACGGGTACCCTGTCAGCGAAAGCATGGATTGACATGGGCGAAGTATACCGGAGGACCATATGGAGGACCATCTGAAGTTCGTGCACGTGGCGACGCGCACCAAGGATCTCGACGCAGCACTCGCCTTCTACGAGGCACTGGGCCTGAAGCTCAGCCGCAGATCCGAGCTCACGAAGGGTAGGGCCACACTGGCGTTCATCGAGCCGCCGGAGGGCAACTTCGCCATCGAGCTCGTCTACAACTGGGGCAAGGACGACGCCTACGAGGGCGGCGAACGCTTCGGCCACTTCGCCTTCGATGTCGAGGACATCGAAGCTTTGCTGCCGAAGCTCACGGCCGCCGGTGGCACGGTGCTGCGGGAGCCCCATCTGCTCGAGGGCACAGGGCCCAAGATCGCCTTCGTGGCCGATCCCGACGGCAACCAGATCGAGCTCATCCGGCGCTGACGAGAAGACGGCGCCAGGGCGCGGGGCAGCCTGCGGCCGCCCGCGCCCAGGCGCCTCACGTCACGCGCCGGCGGGGGGCGTAGCCGCAGCGCCTCCGGGAGCGCCAGGCATGCCCTGCGTCAGGGCCGCCTCGATGGCCGTCTGTTGCGCCGCCGTGATCGTGCCCTTCTCGACCAGCGCGTCGAGCGCCGTCGAGAACACCGCGCTGCGGTCCGGGGGCTGCGCCCCGGTAGACGGCTGCGCCCCTGAAGACGGCTGCGCACCCGGCGACGGCGGCGCGCCTTGGGGGGCGCCGCCAGAGCCGCCGGGCATGAAAGCCTTGATGGCCCCTACGACGGCTGTCTGCTGGCCACTCGTGATCCTGCCGTCTTCAACCAGCGCGTCCAGCTGCTGAGCGATCCTTGTGCTTGGGTCGCCCATCTGGCCGTTGGGCTGGGGCATGCCCGATGGGCCGGCCTGCGCCTGCGCGTCGGCCACGGACGAACCGCCGCACGCGGCGAGCACGAGGCCCGACGCGCCGCTGGCCAGCAGGAGCGCTGCCGCAAGGACCGCGGCGCGGGTCGATATGTGCATCCTCTACCTCTTCTGTCCTGGTGATCTGACACGAGGAGTATGGCGTGCCCGTCTGGGCGCTCGCTGGAAGGCGGCTGGGAGGCCGCTGTGAGTGCCGTGCCGGACGGCGCGCGTCAGGTGTAGCGCGGCATGCTGTTCCTGCTCCAGCCCATGCGGCCGGCGGAGAAGGCCCGTGGCGCGGCAAGGATGCAGAGCACACCGAGCAGGATGTAGTACGACAGATTGAGGTTGGTGGTCGTGCCGGTGATGGCCGCGGCAAGGCCGTAGACGCTGCCGGCGGCGGCCAGAAAAGAGACCAGACCCCAAGCCACGCGATGCCCCGTCGGCGTGAGCTCCATGGCCAGGGCGGCGAGGAAGAGGGCCGGGGGGAAGAGAAGGACAGGCAGCGCGGCCAGGTCGCCGGCGTTGATCCCTCCGGGATCGACCGCCGGCGCGCCGGCCGCATAGATGGCTTCGTAGACCTGCCAGGCGAACCCGGCCAGAAGGAAGAGGATGACCGCCAGGCGGCCGAGGAACTGGCGGTCGTGGCGGGTCATCGACGGTAGCCTGCGGTTCCAGGAGCGAGAGCGCCGCCAGGCGCGCGCGATCACGAGGGCGCCGACCACCAGGAACACCGGCAGGATCACCCACGGGCGGGCCGTGAACCACAGGAGCCGCGAGAACGGCGGCCAGGTCTCCTCGCGCAGCTTGAACTGCGTCTCGCCGTCAAGCGGCAGCATCTGGATCACGCGGCCGTTCTGCAGCAGGACATCGACCTGCAGGGCGGTGAGGTCGGTGAGGCGGACATAGTGCTCGACTGTGACGTAGGGAGGCGCCGGCGTTTCGCCGGCGTCGATCTTGAGCAACGGCCAGAAGCCGGCGGCTGCACGCGCGTCCGCAGCCGGCCATGTGAAGGTCACGGTGGCGCCGGACCGTGCGCCTTGAGCGCCGCCCCAGAAGGCGACGTTCGTCTGGTAGGTCGTGCCCTCCAGCACCGCCGCCACCGCCGGGTCGGCGGTCGCGGCGGTCACGGCGGTCACGGCCTCCGCATCGGGCGTCTGCTCGGCATTGCCGGCGGCGGCCAGAGCGGAGCCGGGCGCCGCCGCCAGGGCGGCCAGGCAGAGCAGGAGGGCCGCAGCCGGCAGCAGGCGGCGCAGGAGACGGCGAGCGGCGGCCGGGAGACGGCCGGCGACGAACGTCGCCGGCACGCCCGGCCGCAGCGCGTACTCGCCCCAGCGGACCCACTCGCGCCTGGGGTGCCGGGCGAAGACAGTGTAGTAGTAGGGGCAGCCGTTCTGCAGACCGGCGTCCCGGAACGAGCCGCTGACGTCGTGGTACACCGCGGTCTGGCCGGCGCGTGAGGCTGCGCCTCCGCCGGCCGCGGACGCGCCTCCGTGGGCCTCCGGCGCGAACCCCTGGTCCGAGCGCAGGATGCGCACTTCGAGCAGCGTGCTGCCTGGGTAGTCCCAGCCGATGGCCACGTAGCCGTCGCCGCTGCTCGCGTGGACGCGCCGCGTGCGCACATCGGTGAGATGCTGCGTGCTGTGGTCGTGCCCGGCGGCTCTGCGCCTCATGGATCCCTCCACATCGCCCGGTCGCGGACACGGGGAAGCATACCAGCCCGGCTGGGGCATCCTGTAGCTCGCCGGCAGGTGATCGCCGCATCCGCCACGACGAGTAGCCTACACCGTGCGGGTTTTCCGTTTCGGGCGCTTTTGTGCTACCCTAGTTCGCCGCTGCCGCCGCGGAATCGGGCAGCGGCAGGACACGCGGCTCTGCACGGTGGCGCCGAGGTTCGAATGCTCGCCCCGCAGATGATCACTTGCTCGGGGCGAGACGGCGACACCGGGCAGAGCGGCAGTTTCACTTGCGTGGCGCATTCGTCTAGGGGCCTAGGACGCCGCCCTCTCACGGCAGTAACACGGGTTCGAATCCCGTATGCGCTACCACCTCTCCCGCACGGATGCCCTGCTCGCGCCCAGGAGCGATCGCCGCGCTTGTCGCGGACGCATCGCCGGCCGCCCGCGCACCGTGCTCAGTGGACCGCCCTTTGGCGCCGAGTCGGCCGCGGAAGCCCGCCGTGCAGCCATGCGGACCAGCGTCGAACGTACCCTCGGCGCCGGTCCTCGTCGGCTCCTTGCTCACGAATCGGCCCCACTCCCGTATCGCCGCGATCTGTGGTCGTGGCGGCAGATGAATGATATGATAACAGACAACCACAGCGCACGGAGGAGAAGCCCATGGACGCGCACGAGAACCCGCTGCAGAGGATCATCGCGAAGTGCTGGGAGGACGAGGCCTTCAAAGCGAAGCTGCTGACCGATCCGGCCGCGACCCTCGAGGCCGAAGGCGTGGAGGTCCCGGAGGGCGTGACCGTCAACGTGGTGGAGGACACGGCGCGGGTGCGCAACCTGGTGATCCCCGCGCAGCCGGGCAGGCTGGCGGACGAGCTGCTGGAGAGCATGGCGGCCGGAGGATGCTTCTGGAGTGATATCCCCGGATGCAGTGACATCCAGCAACCGGCATGCGGCAAGTTGGGGTGAAGATCAGACCCCTCTGATCGGTACGGAGGGTCACGGCCGCGGGCGTCTCCTGTTTCGGTAGCGCCCGCGTCCGCCTTCGCAGTCCGGCTGCCACGGATCCGGTAGCACCAGGTGGTCGCGGGCGAGCAGACCTGCGCCAGGTGCCGAGCGGTGAGCGCGGGCACCGACAGCCCGGCGCGCTGCGCCACCCCAAGAGCGGAGTCCCCGCCGCGCCGCGCCGTCCTCGCCCGTGAGGGGCGCAGCGGCCCGCTTCGCACGACCCCCCGCTGAACGTCCTCTTGACCGGAGTAGCCCAACGCGGCAGGAGGAACGTTGCCGCTGCGGCATGGCGCGTCGCCCTGCCGGGTCCTCAGGAGGGAGAGCTCACGGTGAGCGAAGCAGACAACCCCATGCAGAGGGTCATGACCAAGTGCTGGGAGGACGAGGCCTTCAAGGAGAGGCTGCCGGCCGACCCGGCGGCGACGCTCCCGGCCGAAGGAGTGGAGGTCCCCGAGGACGTGCGCACCATGGTGATCCCGCTGCCTCCGACCGGTGCGTTGAGTGACGGGGAACTTCGCGCCATGTCGGGCGGCGCTGGTACCATGGGCATGCTTCATCCACGGTCAGACGACCCCTTGGGCGTGTTGTTGCGGGTTGGTTCCAAGCGCCCGACGAGGACATTCCTGTAGATAGATAATGGGGCTGCACGGGAACCCGAGTGCATCATGGGAGGCATCGCATGAGGTCGGTGGAGGCAGTCCGAGAGGCCCGGGGCCTGAGTGCCCGATCCCTGAGTGCCGCCGTGCTCACGGTCCTGCTCGTGGTCCTGGCCTGTCTGGCGGCGAGCGCGCCCGCCGGCGCGCGCCCGGTCAACGTCGATGTTTCGCTCTGGAGGGACCCCGGGGAGTCCGACAGGGCCATCTACAAGGAAATCATCGGAGCCTTCGCCGACGGCGTCTACGAGTCATCCAACGGCGCCATCACCATCGGTAAGGTGACGTTCTTTGCCGACCCCACAAGAACGAAACCCCGCACCATCATGTGGGGGGAGACGGGGGACAGCGTCTGCGCCACGGTGTCCGGCTGGGGTACGAGCACCGGGCGGATCGTGATGTGGGACCAGCGCCCGACGCGGAACGTGGACTACATGGAGAAGCCCGTCGAGGCCGGGTACGCCCTGGCGCACGAATGGGGTCACTACTTCTTCGGGCTCTTTGACGAGTACAAGGCCGGGAGCACGAAGTACGACGACCAACCGCCCGAGCCGGACGGAACGCCCGGAGAGAAGTGGCCGTCCATGCCGCACTCGACAGACGTCCCGACCCGGTACTCGATCATGACCGCCCAGTACAACGCGGTGGGGGGTCCCGGTTTCTATTCGTGGCTCAACTTCTCCACCAGTGTCGACTACCAGGACGAGACGGCGCAGGGGCGCATGTTCGGGGCCAGCGGCTGGGAGACCCTCACGCGGCCGCCGGCCAAGGATCCCAAGCCGCCGGCCGAGACGAATGAAAAGTCGCGGCAGGACCTCTCGCGGGAGCTCCAGGACGTGCGCGGCCCGAACAACCGCCCCCGCATCGACCTCCCCAACGTGGCCGCCCGGGCGGACCTGAAGATCGTGTGGATGGCGGACGTTCCCGCGGCCGAGCTCGTCATCCCGCGCTCCGCCAGCATGGGCGCCGAGGGCAAGATGGCGGCCGCAAAGCAGGCCGCCGAGGCCTTCGTCGAGGCCGCCCCCCTGGGCGGCATGGTCGGCGTCGTCGCCTATGACGACGTGGCCACCGTGGTGCAGCCGCTGACGCTGCTCGCCGGCGAGGCCGACCGCGCCGCCCTCGTCGCGGCCATCGACGGCATCACCCCGCACGCCGCAGGGGCAGCCGTCGGCGACGGTGCGCAGCTCGCCCTCGAGGGCATCCTCGCCCTCGGCGAGCAGGCCCCCGGCGCCGTCTTTTTGCTCGCCGACAGCGCCAGCAACGCCGGCCGCGACCCGCTCTCCGTGGCGGCCGCCTACCAGGCACGCGGCGTGCCGCTCTACACCGTCGCTTGCGGTGAGGGCGCCGACGAGGCGCTGCTCGGCGCCCTCGCCGAAGAGACCTCGGGCGCGGCCTACGCCGCCGGCGCCGATCTCGGCGAGCTCACCGAGGCCCTGCTCAGCGCCGAGCAGCAGGCCACCGCCGCCGTCAGCCTGGCTGCGCCCGCGGGCAGCGTCGCGGCCGGGGCCGTCGTGGAGTACCCCTTCGAGGTCGACGCAAGCCTCGCCGCTTTCTCCGCCGTGCTCACGCACGCAGGCACGACCGGCGACGCCCTCGTCGAGGCTCTCGCCCCCAACGGTGAGGTCGCGGCCACGGCGCAGGCCGAGCAGGCCGGCGGCGCCGTGCAGCAGAGCCTCGCGGTCGCCAGCCCCGCGCCCGGCCTCTGGCACCTGCGCGTGAGCTCGGCCGCGGCTCACGCCCTCGAGCTCTCGGGCCTCGTCAGCGGCAGCCCCGGCGCGGGCGGCAGCGCTGTGCTCACGGTGGACGCCGAGGATACGCGCTACCCGCGGCCGCTCGCCGTCTCTGCCCAGCTCTGGGGCGAGCGCCCGCTCGCCGGCGCTCACGTCACGGCCGTCGTCGAGGCCCCCGATGGCAGCCAGCGCGACCTCCTGCTGCGCGACGACGGCAAGGAGGGCGACGCGTTTGCCGGCGACGGCGTCTACTCGGCCCTCCTTGAGGCGCGGCGCAACGGCCTCTACACGTTCAGCATCTCGGCCCAGGCCGCGGCGGGCAGCGCCTACGACACGAGCCTCGGCCTCGGCCTCGCGCCCTCCGCGGGTGACTCCGGAGACCCGCCCCCCGACGTCCCCCTCAGCGCCGACCTGCAGCGCTTCGCCCTGGCCCAGGTCACGGTGAGCGACGTCGGCGCCGACGACCACGGCCACGACGTTGCCACGGCCACGCCGGTGACCGCCGACGACAGCGACGTGCCCGGCGAGATCGACGCCGCCGGCGACCACGACTTCTTCCGCGTCGCGCTCCCGGCCGGCGAGAGCGCCCTCACCTTCCGCGTCACGGGCCTCGCCTTCGGCATGGAGCCGACGCTCACCCTGCGGGACGCGGCCGGCGCCGTGCTCCTCGGCCCGCTGCGCCTGGCCGAGGGCGCCGATGAGTACCTCTTCACGCAGCTCACCGGCCTCGAGCCGGGGAGCGTCGTCTACGCCGAGGTCGCCGACGAGGAGGCCGCCGGCAGCGGCACCTACTGCTTCAGCGCCGGCCCCGCGATCGCCTCGGACGAGCTTCTGCCGAGCACCATCGCGGCGCGCGCCGGCCCCGGCGGCCTCATCAGCCCGGAGGGCGCGGTCAGCGTTGCGCACGGCGCCGCGCAGCTCTTCACGATCATCCCGCACGCTCACTACCACACCGCCGACGTGCTCGTCGATGGGGCCCCGCTGGGGCCGCTCACGATGTACGCGTTCAGCAACGTGACGGCCGATCACGCGATCAGCGCGACCTTCGCCCCCGACTCCTGCACGGTCACGCCCTCGGTGGCCGGTGGCCTGTCCGGCCACGGCACGATCACCCCGGCCGGGCCGCAGACGGTGCCCTGGGGCTCGACCCTGACCTTCAGCTTCGAGGCCGCGCCCGGCTACGAGGTGCGCACGGTCACGGTCGACGGTCGCGTCCTCCTTCGGCCAACCTCCCGCGACGGCTGCGACGAGTACACCTTCGCAGCGCTGGAGGCCGACCACACGATCAGCGTCAGCTTCGCGGTCCCCGAGGCGCCCGGCCCGCGGCGGCTGCCGCGCCAGGTGAACACGCCGTAGGTGCTCGGCGGGCACGGCAGCGTCAGCCCGGCGGGCGTCACGAGCGTCGCCTACGGGGCCACGCCGACCTGCCTCTTCACGCCTGACGCCGGCTACCGCGTCGACGCCGTCACGGTCGACGGTCTCGCCGTCGCCATGACGGCGACCAACGCTTGCACCTTCCCCGGCGTCGCGGCGAGCCACGCGCTGACCGTGAGCTTCGCGCCCATCGCCCCCGTGCCGGCCGCTGGTGTGAAGCCGTTTCAGCACGATGATCCAGATCCGGGCGAACCGCCCTTTGGCGACGACCCAGCCGCGGCGAGCGCCCGGGCCTGCACGACCCGTCCCGCCACCCGGCGCCCTGCGAGCCTCTTCGGCGGTCGAGCCCCCTGAGCCCCCGCGCCCCCTGCGGCAGTTGTTCCATGGCCGGGGCCACTGGACATATGTTATTGTTGCTCAACACACCCCACGCGAGAGGAGAGGATCATGGCCGAGCAAGACAACCCCATGCAGGGCGTCATCACGAAGTGCTGGGAGGACGAGGCCTTCAAGGCGAGGCTGCTGGCCGAGCCGGCGGCGACTCTCGCAGCCGAGGGGGTGCAGATCCCCGCGGGCATGACCGTCAACGTGGCCGTCGATTCCAAGGACGTGCGCACCATGGTGATCCCACTGCCTCCGACCGCTGACTTGAGCGACGCTGAGCTCGACGTGGTCGTGGCCGGCGCCGGTGGTTGGGCCGAAATAGCTAACATGACCATCCCCGTCGCTCAGGCGCCGGTGAGCCACGAATGGTGCGCCCGGCGGCTCCCACGGCTGCGCCGGCCGCGGCGGCTCCGGCGGCCGGGCGGCATGTCGCAAATCGGTAAGATAAGGAAAGGGCCATTCCTTATCTTACCGATTTGCACTACCCCGCCGGGGGGCGCGTGCGGCGGGCGCGGCGGCCACGGCGCCATGTCCGCCTTCTCGCGGCCGTCGATCCGGAGGCTGAACGCGCAACCGGAGGGAAGGGGATGGTCACGATAGCTAAATGCAAGATTGGGATTGGCGGGGACTGTGGACCAGTAGAGGGCTGAACGCTAGCCTGGATCTTTCACGAACACCCGCGCCGCGGCGCCGATTGGGCTATCAAAAATCCTCCCGAGCAGGGATAATACGGTTTGCAAGAACGCGCAAACCCCGCTCAGGAGGATCACCGTGCAGGTGAACGCTACACCGTCTCTTTCGCACATGAAAGTCGTCTGCGACATGCCCGGCCTGACCTCGCGCGCAGGCACCGCTCTGCTCACTGGTCTGGCCG
>Ga0247841_10003065_pt1 | contig 31701 bp, 31 predicted proteins | sample LaCruzMarch2015__2_FD_192410 | JGI IMG/M metagenome (GOLD analysis project Ga0247841, IMG submission 192410) | Freshwater microbial communities from meromictic Lake La Cruz, Castile-La Mancha, Spain - LaCruzMarch2015_18m | ecosystem: Environmental > Aquatic > Freshwater > Lake | place: Spain...
GAGGGCCTTGCGCATCTTCTCCACGACCTCGCGATGCTCTGGCTGTGTTGCCAAATTATTCATGCAGTCGGGATCAGCCTGCTTGTCATAGAGCTCTTCCGTCGGTTTCGTACCCCAGAAACGGGCTGTTTCCGGCGTCAATTTTCCCTCTTTCGCCTGCCGTGCCCAGGCCTGATAATCGTTCGCCTGGAATTGATAGTTGAGCAACTGGACATAAGGAATATCGGGACGGAAATTACGAATGTAGAGATAGCGTTCACTCGCGGCGGAGCGCATCATATCACACCGTTCATCCATACGGTCACGGGTGCTGAAGATGTAGTCCCGTGCAGGAGCCTTCTTCTCGCCTGCAAAGGCACGGCCTTGCATGTACTTGGGAATTTCAAGACCGGCGATGGAGAGCATGGTCGGCGCGAAGTCCACAAAGTGGACGACCTCCTTGACACGGGAGCCTGGCGTGGCAGGCGCGAGGTGCTGCCACTTGGGAGGGAAATAAACGATCAGGGGCACATGAATGCCACTGTCTTGCAGGGAACGCTTGGTTCGGGTCGTGATGCCCCCATTATCGCCGTAGTAAAAGATGATCGTATTTTCAGCGAGTCCCTCGGACTCAAGCTGCTTCAGCTTCTCCCCGCATTGGCGATCCATCTCCGTCACACAGTCCATAGCGCGGGCGATATCCTTGCGGGACTCCGGCAGGTCTGGCTGATAGGGCGGAACACGCACCTTGGCGGTATCCATTGGCGAAAACTCGAATTTTTTGTTCTCTGGAAAGAGGCAGCTTTCGTGGCAGACTGTATGGTTGAAGACGCTAAAGAAGGGCGCGCCCTTGGGACGGTTCTTCCAGGCGGCCTCATTGCCATTCGCACACCAGAATGCGGATGCTTTTTGTATCAGCGGCGAATTATAATCCGTCTTGTTGTTATTGCTGGTGTAATAGCCCGCCTCCCGCAGATATTTGGGAAAGCCTGTCAGCCACTCAGGGATTTTACCACTGGCTCGCATCTGATGCGCCGGACCCGATGTCGTCGGGTACATTCCTGAAATGATCGTAAAACGTGAGGGCGCGCAGACCGGCATTGAATAGCAGTTCTCAAAGAGGATTCCCTTTTTCGCAAGCGCATCCAAGTTGGGCGTCCGCGCAAGGGCATTTCCATAACAGCCCAGCGAGTTATACGAATTATCCTCACTCGTCAGCCAGAGGATATTGGGCTGGTCCTTGGCGAACAGTGCGAAGGCTAGGCTCACGAAAAATACAATGCGTTGAATCATCACAGAATCTCCTTAACTATAACTTCAGTTTTCTATCCACAGATGACGCAGATTTACGCAGATACTAATTCAATCTGTGTTGATCTGCGAAATCTGCGGATAAAGATATTCCACTGTTTGTTCGTAGCGCACCGAACAGCGCTCTTACTGCTCTCCGCCAATCACATCCCGGTAATTCACATCGATGCGCTTTTTAAGCTCCTCTTGAACGCCCTCGAAACAGGCGAGGATGCGCTGATAATCGGGATCTTCTTTGGACTTGAAGTGGCCCTTGGCTAAAGGAACAGCGAGGAACGGATTTTTCTCAGGATGGTCAAGCCGCACATAAAAGGTCTCGGGCAGTTCAAAGCCGCGGCGTGCGGAAATCTCCTTCAGTGTCGCATCAAGATCTTTGGGCAGGATTCTCCTGCATCCCGGCAAGTCAAGCTGCAAGGACTGCGAGGTGCCATAGAAGGGAACATTCAGATCAATCCACATCACGATCCGGAGTTGTTCGTCAGCCGTCAGCTGGATGCGCTTTTTGCCGTTGGCATCCAGATGTCCGGAGACGACGACCTCGGCGAGTTTGCTGGCCGGGGATCCCCAGTGTTTGGGCTTGATCTCCAGGATATTCTCCTCGCAACCATTAAAGGTGGTTATCCATGAGGTATAGGGATTACCCTTGCTATCCTTGCAAGGATTTGTACTCTTTGACGCAGAGATGCTGTCAAGGCGTGCGAGATTCTCGTATGCAACGTTGAAGAAATCGGTGCGATCCCCTGAGAGCTCAGGTTGCGGGGCCTTCTCAGATTCCCCATTATGGCAACGGACACAGTGCTTGTCCAAAACAGGCTGGACGATCCGAGCAAAGCTGAAGCCATGCTCTGCGCCCCAGGAGGGCGGCGTCAACGTTTCGGCTGGACGTGCCGCCGCGAGGGACCGTCCGCCGCTCGTCACCCGTGTCGGCGAGACATAGTTGCGATCCGCATGGCAACCGATACAGCTCTGTTTTTCACCTGGCATGAAATGGGTAAAGGTGCGCATCCGCTGCACCGATCGACCCTGAGCGTCAATCGGCAGGAAGTAAAGTGGCACATTGGCCGGGGCTCGGAAATGGGCTGAACCGTCAGCCTCCACCGTCGCAAAACCAAAGACACGTTTGGGGGCATATGTCGCGGCGCAGGAGACAACAGGGAATTGGAAGCCGAAGGCCCTCTGCTTTACATCCGCACGGATATCCTTCTCCATCTCCTGGATAACCGCGAGCCGCTTGATTTCGCCAGGCTTCACAAAGCCCTCCAGCCCGATCGTAACATTGTGCATGATAATATCCGCAAAGGGTTCTGCATCTTTATCCACGCGCGACGGCCGAGGCGTCTGGGGCAATGCACGCGGACGAATCGGTTGGGGTGAATAAAAGCCTAACTCTTTATCACCCGCGCGAATAACAACATCACATATTCCCGCATAGTCACGTAATAAGAGTGTACCCGCTTTGGAAACGAGAAAATAGTTTTGGTCCAACGGGAAAGGGCTCTCATAAGGTCCGCGCATGCTGTTACCCGCGCCGGAATCATCGACCTTTCCGAGGTGGACATCTGGAGTCAGATTGGTGATCGCCTCCTGGGCATTCCCTCCCTTGTTCAGATCCAGAAGACCGATTGCACCCCGGCAGGGGCCGTTGTGGCTGGTCATGACGCAGAGGATTTTGCCAGGCATTCCTGGGATATCCTTGGCCTCCATAAAGGTCGCTGGACAGAGGACGCGATTGCCAAAGACACCTGCCAGGAGCGTCCCATCGGGATTAACCGCCCAGAGCGATTGAATCGGGATGGCTGGACGATCCACGTACTCCCAGCGGCTGTAGAGAATCCGGCCGTCCGTCATGACAGACGGGGTGAAGTCGGTGAGATAATTCGCCGAGAGTCGCACAGCGTTCTTGCCATCGCGATCCGCACGAAAGAGTACCGGCGAGGTACTGGTCCAACAATAGGCGAAGGCTGGTTTTCGGTCCGAGATAAAGGCGATACCACCATCCGGCAGCCAGCAGCCATTCATATTATTGGATTGCTCAGCTACCACCTTTTCGAGTCCCGTGCCATCCACATTCATGCGCCAGATTTCGAACGGATCCTTCATGGTGCGCTTCCAGGAGAAGAGGATCTGCTTACCGTCATACGAGAGCTGGCAATCGAGGATCACGCCTTCGGAGGCATCCACAAGACGCGTCAAGACGTTATCCTTCAAGCCCAGCCGGTAGAGTCCACCACCTGAGGCCAGTCCCTCCACATGATAGGTATAAACATGGGTGGGGTTGAGCGGTTTACGCTGGATGACGATCAGCGAGTCAAAACCAAGCTGGCCATCACGTAACGTCTCCAAAGAGGGTGCGGCAACCAGATTGAGCCCCACCAGCAAAAAAAGTATTCCCCAGTAAGAATGTCGCATATAAACCTCTCCCCCTATTTTACCGACTCATAATTGTTTTTAGAATATCATATTTTTGCCATCCGTCCAGCATCTTCTCCTACTTCCTACCTCCTCCCCTCTACTTCCTCCCCCCTACCTTCAACCTTCTACCTTCTAAACTTGGCACGGCCCTTGCATAGTAATCCATTACTTTTGCAGCTCATTAGGACGAAAGTACTACAGGTGGAGAAAAATAAAGCTTCTGCCTGATAAAACGCCAGGAATTGGACATAGCTGTGGATACAGCGGTACGCACAACATGCGTTAAACTGCATTCAACGGTAAGCACATAGGCCACGTCGGGGGACGTGGCCTGTTGCTTTTCACGGAAAAACGTCGCCGAAAAAACATAAAAAAGGGGCATTCAAGGACTTGTCAATCGTCTGTCAGCGTGGTACACTCTTTCAACGTGTATTTTGTGTAATTAACTGAAACGGAGAGTTATGCCCAGTGATGATGCAATAGAGGTGATTGGAACCGTTATTAAGGTTCTGCCCGCGACCATGTATAAGGTGAAGCTCGAAAACGGGCATGAGATCCTCGCTCATATTTCAGGTAAGATGAGAAAGTTTTTCATCAAGATTGCTGCAGGCGACAAGGTGACCTTAGAGATTTCACCTTATGACCTGACAAAAGGGCGTATCATTTATCGTCACAAGACGTAATCAGGTGCACAAGCGTACGGGTTGATTTTGCAGAGGCTTTTCATGAGTGATCGTATTAAGTATAAACGAGTCTTACTGAAGCTGAGCGGCGAAGTCCTTGGAAACAAGGCGACGGGTGAGTGCTTGGACCCGGATATTCTTGCCTCCATGGCGAAGCGGGTTGCCAAGATCGCTCAAATGGGTGTGCAGGTTGCCATCGTCTTGGGTGGCGGAAATATTTTTCGCGGACTCAAGGGGCAATCCAAAGGCGTCAATCGCACGACTGGCGACAACATGGGCATGCTCGCAACCATCATCAACGGACTCGCGATGCAGGATGCCTTGGAGCAACTGGGCATCGACACCCGCGTCCAAACCGCGATTGAGATGCAGAAGGTTGCTGAACCCTTTATCCAGCGCCGCGCCATGCGCCATCTCGAGAAGGGACGCATTGTTATTTTCACAGGGGGGACAGGCAACCCCTATTTCAGTACCGACTCTGCAGCCGCGTTACGCGCAAGCGAGATCGGCGCGGAAGTTCTGTTGAAGGCAACAAAAGTCGATGGCGTCTATACAGCAGACCCCAACCTCGATCCAACCGCAACGCGATATGACCGAGTCTCCTACGAGGATGCGCTCTCCAAGCGGTTGAAGGTAATGGATTCTGCGGCGTTCGCTTTGTGCATGGACAATAAGATTCCCATCGTTGTCTTTGATTTCTTTGACACCGAGGCTCTCGAACGTATTATCCGCGGAGAGACGATCGGAACCTTAGTCAGTGATTTTTCAAGCAAGGGTTAAGCAACCCCAAGGAGGAGTACGATTATGCAGACCGTGAGTGATGTGTTAAAAGATGCAAACGTGAAGATGGACAACACGATGCGCATGCTCAAGGAACAGTTTGCCGGCCTTCGCACCGGAAAAGCTTCCCCTGCATTAGTGGATGGCGTGCAAGTCTCTTACTACGGTACGCCCACGCGTCTTCGTGACCTCGCAAACATCTCTACCCCAGAGCCGCGTTTGATCACCATCAGTCCCTACGACCCAACCGTTCTGGGCGAGATTGAAAAGGCGATTCTGGCTGCCAATTTAGGGGTCACGCCCCAGAACGACGGTCGCCTTGTCCGTATCCGCATTCCAGAACTGAACGAGGAGCGGCGCAAGGAAATTGTTAAAGTTGCTAAGACCCGTTCTGAGGATGCACGCATCTCAATTCGTAATGTTCGCCGCGATGGAAATGAACTGGTCAAGACCTTGCAAAAGGATGGAAAAATTACCGAAGATGAACGTGATCGTGGCTTAGCAGATGTCCAGAAGGCAACAGACCTACACATTGCAAAAATTGACACGGAATTGAAAAACAAAGAAGCTGAAGTCATGGCTGTTTAACAGAAAAGGAAACTCCCACTATGGACGAGCAAACTCAAGCGACCATCCCTCCGAAAGCCACGCCGACACCCCTCGTGACCGCACCTGGCGTCCCCCGTCCAATCACGGTGCGACTTCGCCCCATCGCTCCTGTAGCAGGTGGTACGCAAACGCCTTTATCACCTATAACTCCTACAACCGCAGGTGATGCAGCAACCGTGAGGCTGCGTCCTGTAAACCTTTCCCCGTCGACGACCGCGCCGATCATGGCTCAGATGCCGGCAATCAGTACGTCTCAGATTAATGCGACGCTACAAGCCGCAAAATCCAAAACCTCGCGGATCTCGTTAGATTCAGCCATGGGGGTCACAACCTCTATTCCTATCGCGCAGCCTGCCGACAAAAATAATCCCAAGACGATTCGTCTCAAACGCCCAACAGATCTGGAATCTCCTGTCACGGCACCTACATCTCCCATCAGCTCGCCCCATCTCTCTATGACAGCGGCGATCATAACACCGCCTGGAATTAAGCTTGGCGCACCCACATCTCCGTCAAAGACGTCAACCATACCGAGTCACAAGACATCTCGTATTCCCGACTCTGTTATTCCCGCAGACTCTCCTCTGACGCCACAACCCGGTGCAGCTCCTACACCAACGGCGAATTCCTCCACTGTCACGCAGAAGAAGACCCTGAAAATCCGTCGCGCTGGCGCACCTGAACCCACATCTGTCTCCACGGGTTCAACCGAAGCGGCCGCTGGATCTTCATTAGAGGGCGTCACATTAACTCCAATTTCGGAGATTGAAGTACAGGGGATAAGCAAGGGGTACAAAATCTTTACGATCTTCGCGATCTCCTTTGCCTCCATCGCAGCCATCCTGATGATCGTACTCAACTGGTGCTTGGCAGCAGATGTGATTGCCCCCTTCGCAACCAAGAACACGGCGGCCTCTATCCAACTCGACGCGCAACTTCCCTGGCCAGGGAAGCTTGATGAATACAAATAAGGTGTCGTCAAAAATAGGAGATGATAGGAACCGCTTATCTCCGTGACCTCGTTTAACAGTAAGGAGATGACGTGTGAGTACCACCGAACAATGCCCGGTCTGCCGGGCACCCAATACGACGCGTCAAGGTGCAGGAACAAACACCTTCGAGCTTAATTGCCCACGTTGCGGTCGCTACCACATTCAGGCACTGGCTGAAACGCAACTGCTCAACAATCGCCCAGCATTCCCCCCTCAACATTTGCTTTCAGGCCTCTGCCGTAACATGTGGGACATCCTCGGTGATAAATTATTGATCACCGTTGATCTCTTTAAGTCGTGGGTGGAGCTCGATGTAGCCGCCAAGATCGCTATTCCTCGTGACACCGATCTTGTTACCAAAGGCGACTATCTGATCCGCTTCATGCGTCGCAAATCCAAGTCCTTGGCTGATGTGGTCGTTTTCACGCCCAATGAGTTGTCCGTTGGATTCTGCGCCAACAAAAATGAATTTCAATTCTGCCTGAATTATCTCGTTAGCAAAGGATTGATCGAGGAAGATACAACCCATAAACAAGCCGGAGCCTTTACCTATCGTTTGACACCCTCTGGCTGGGCAACAATCGACACCCCTCCCCCGTTAAAAGAGAAGACTCAAGCTGTTGTGGCGCTCATTCCTGGAAAGGATGGCGATCTTTTTTGGACGCAGGGCGTTTCCGTAGCCCTCGCTGCTGTCGGTCTTACTGCTGTGCGGGCCGACACCAAAGAGTCCTCCAACAAGGTGACGGACGAACTTATCGTTGCACTTCGCAAAGCTCGTTGCGTTATCGCCGACCTCACAGGCCAGAACCCGCTTGTCTATTTTCAAGCTGGCTTAGCCCTCGGAATGGGCAAACCCCTCTTCTGGATCTGCGAAGCCTCTGAGCTCGCTGATAAGAAGCTTCTCGTGGAGACGCGTCAATATATCATTACACCTTGGACACGCGACAAACTCCCCGAGTTTGCCGCGCGCCTAGCAGCGCGTATCGAAGCCTCATTGGGATAGGGTTTCCGCCTTCGCTAACGCTACGGCGGAAAAGTAAACAGTCGGCAGTGGCAGTCGGCAATGAATAACGGCTTATTCATAAGGCAAACATCTGCCAACGGTCCACTGCTACTGCCCACTGCTACTGACCACATTCGTCCAGATCGTCTCTTTCACGATCGTTTCATACGGTGACGCTTCCGGGACGGGACGGATGACGAAGGAGGACGGTGCATTTTTTGGTATCTGACCCAGATACTCGCAGGTGCCTCCTCAGCCATACTCCAACTGATCGCTCCAAAAGCAGGTTCCATCGGGCCGAATAGCCTCGAATTTTGGCTTTGCCTTATCTGAATCCATTCCCCAGTAGGTGATCCGGTTTCCAGCCACATCCGTTAATGAATAATTAATTTTAAGCTTGTCGCCGTCAGCTCGCTTCGCGGTGATAGCAGCGGTAAACGGAGTCCCCCCTTGAAGCGTGAGAATATCTCCCGCCTTGGCTTCAAGATCCTCGTTCGAAGCAAACGAACAATTCATCCCTCCTGAAGTTTCACCCTCTTTATTCTTAATGTCATACGAGAGATGCCAGATCCTCATGACGCCAGCTGGCACGGTGACACTGTTCGTATTGGAAAAGGAGACCTGCCACGATTTATTTTCCGCGACCTGCCGGAGCGTCAGTGACCCAGAACCGGAAAGGGGAAGGATGAGTGTTGCCCGATCCCCAGCATAGGTGGCTTCGTTGAACGTTTCTGTCGCCATGCGGCGCTGAGCTTTCGTAAACGAATAGATGCCACCCCCGACCAAGACAAACGCACTGAAAGCCCATACACACGCAACCATGAGCCAGCCTTTACCACCCGTCTTGCGGCTCATCTTTACTAGGCTAATCACAAGCGGAATGACCCAACCGAAACTCAAACCAACGAGGAAGGCAAAAATAACAATCCCAATCAAAATGACAAAGACTTCCATACCTGTTACCTCATAAAGAATGTGACTACTTCAGCTCCAGTTCCAACACCTTACCAAAGGTCTTTTTCTCATACACGAGCCAGACATAAGCTTTGTACGTACCTGCTTGGGTCACCTCACCGAGGTAACCACCCTGGCCTGATCAGGAGGGACAGAGGGCCGAAAGGTCCTCTGTTTTGTGGTTAACAACCTTGCCATCCCTATCCGCCACAACAATTGTTGCCTTACCGTCAAAGATACTTTGCGTCTCTGTTCCACCTTCAGTCTCGATATTCTTATTCAGCTCTACAGAGATAGCAAAGGGGATCGTCCCCTTCTGCTTGTAAATTTCCATCACACGCTTAGGTAGCACAGCCGGACGGGCATTGACCCTCAACTCCACCGTCTCTTTGCCATCCGGATTCAGCTTTAATGAAGTGATAAACGACTTGACGATCTTTTCGGAGGGCACAGCCGTCTCAACCTTGTTTGTCACCTCTTCGCCCATTGTAAACAGGCTAAATAGAACTACACAGACCCATGCGCTCGGGATTTTCCAAAAATCACACATAGTGACCTTTCATTTAATGTTATTAGCATACTCCAATCCCCAGTACCCCGTCAAGCACGCCAAAAAAAATTATCACCTTCCCTTTTATACTTGCAACTCTCTTCAGAAAACAGTAAAGTATCGCCCTTCTTTTTACCGCTCGGGTGGTGAAATGGCAGACACGCTAGCTTGAGGTGCTAGTGGGGAAACCCTTGCAGGTTCGAGTCCTGTCCCGAGCACCATATTATCAGTACAAGAAGAAGCGTCAATCGCACCAGCGAAAGACATAATTAAGGAGAAAATAGGTCATGGCAATCAAAGTCGGTATCAATGGTTTCGGCCGTATCGGACGCATGGTGTTTCGCGCGGCAGTAAAGAATTTTTCAAAAGACATCGAGATCGTCGGCATCAACGATCTGCTGAGCCCGGATTACCTGGCTTACATGTTGAAGTTTGACTCAGTCCATGGTCAATTCCAGGGCGAGATCGCTGTTGAAGGCACCAACCTGATCATCAATGGCAAGAAGATCCGCTTGACCCAGGTCAAGGATCCTGCAGAGCTGAAGTGGAACGAAGTCGGCGCTGACATCGTTGTCGAATCCACCGGCCTCTTCCTGGATAAGGAAACCGCCACCAAGCATCTGACCGCAGGCGCCAAGAAGGTCATCCTGTCCGCTCCTTCCAAGGACGACACCCCGATGTTCGTCTATGGCGTGAACCACGCCTCCTATAAGGGCGAAGCCATCATCTCTAATGCATCTTGCACCACGAACTGCTTGGCTCCTATCGCCAAGGTCCTGAACGACAAGTTCGGCATCGTCAAGGGTCTGATGACCACCGTGCACGCTGCAACAGCCACACAGAAGACAGTGGACGGCCCTTCCAGCAAGGATTGGCGCGGCGGTCGCGGCATTCTCGAGAACATCATCCCCTCCAGCACTGGCGCAGCCAAGGCTGTTGGCGTGGTCATTCCTGCGCTCAACAAGAAGCTCACGGGTATGGCTTTCCGCGTTCCGACCTCGGACGTCTCGGTCGTCGATCTGACCGTAGTGCTCGCCAAGGAAACCACCTACGATGCCATCAAGGCAGCGATGAAGGAAGCTTCCGAAGGCGAACTCAAGGGTATCCTTGGCTACACCGAAGAGAAGGTTGTTTCGACCGACTTCCGTGGCGAAGCCAAGACCTCGATCTTCGATGCCGAAGCTGGCATCATGCTGGATTCGACTTTCGCTAAGATTGTCAGCTGGTATGACAACGAGTGGGGTTATTCCAACAAGGTTCTGGAAATGGTTCGCGTCATCGCGAAGTAATTTCGACCAAAGCAAAAAGACGCACTGCCTTTTGGCCGTGCGTCTTTTTTTATTTGTCCCTAGCCCATGCTACAGCCTGCTTTATGCGTTCGCCGATAAAGCATCCAGTCTGTTCATAAACATCCTGCGTACGGAAGAGCCACGTATCTAGGAGAAAGCCTGGACTGACTGACATGGTACAGACCATCCATAACGCGATCCCAGTCACATTCAACAGGTAGATCAACGAATAGGAGAAGAGTCTGCCATATTCATAAATATCCGGCTGATGCGTCCAAAGGCTTTGGATCGTAAAGGTAAAGTGGAAGGACCACGTAAACCCTACAAAGAAGAGCCAGGCCAAGGGATAGGGAAGTGGGGTCACAAAAAACCGTACCACCAGAAGCGCACCGATCAGTAACATGGTGTAGAAGGGAAAGAAGTAGGGTGCCAACGTGATGATGACATTCGACTTGGTGACATTGACACTACCACCCGAGGCCTTGACCTTCAAATTCTTTGCCTTACCCCCAAAGAGAACAGCCCATAGCGCATGGGTCAGCTCATGACCCAAAATATAGACCTTAATGGGTTGTGGCAAAAAGAACCAACACGCTAACCATGCAAAATAGCCAAGGGCCAATGAGCCCGTCTCCAAAGAGAAGAGAGAACCCGCGTGATCCGCATGACGCAACATGTCCCCCGCTGTCTGCGTCATGGCTATGCAGAGCGGCAACAGTAAAACACCGATCAAAAAAAGAGAGAACTTCTTCATTGCAGTCTAAAGGTAAATATTTTATCAGTTGAAGGCCTAAAAGACAAGCGACGCTTCAATCCATGCCATACGCAAGCACCTGTGGCAGTCCTAGGCACGCAGACGCGTGCCCCCCATGTGCTTGTTAGTGGCTATATATTTTTCGACAGTGGTATAACACCCCTATTCCCGACGGTTTTCCAGCTGAACATTATCTTTTGGATCTAGCCACATTCCTGTAGGTGCCATCCAGTTAGATTCTTGGATTTCCGAATGCGCAGGATCAAAAAAAATCTGAAATTTTCCTTGATGTCCCGTAAGCGTGTATCTCTCAACAAAATGATCCTTATTATCAACTCGAAAACGTGCCTGGTGTGAAACCGTGAAGTCCTCGTAAAAGCATCCGTCTCGCAAACGCCTCAAATAGACCATGACTGTTTTACTATCTTTTCCGCCGTTTAACTTTACGGGATTCGACAACGTGTAACCGAATGAGGGATCGGCTGATGTGCGCTTGAGCGTGGCATCCGGGATCACGAAGCCGTCAAGCGTTTGCACAAGATTCGACCCCCGATAGCGATCCTCCCACATTCTCTGAGCAAGATAAGAAACCTCCTGAAACAAATAATCTTTTTTGAATTTTTTTTGGATTCGCTTAGAGGAAACTGAATTATATCCACTCGAGTAACCCATTTGCCATGTCGTGACGATACAACCTGCAATTTGTTCACGTTCAACACCATAGTGTGTTCTCAAGAGTTTCCCCATCAGTGAAGCACTCGATGACGGCAGACCACAACATTTGATTTTATAGCGGCCACACATCGTATCGATGTTTGCAATTATGACTCCTGCAGTTCTCCCAGGCAGTTCAAATATTTGTCCAAGCAACAATAAAAGAATGACAGTTCCACCGAGTATCGGAATCAATTTCGTTGGAGTGCATAGAAGCCGCATCAATTGACTCACTACACTCCTGACATATTTAGCAATTGGAGCCATCTTTGGATTTGCTATCACATTCAGAACCAAAACCACTAATAAGGGCAAAAGAATATAGCAAATATCTCTATACATGGCCTCTCGATACCACGCGCCGGTTCTGATCCAATCCTGATAGTAATCCCAAGACATTTCGGCTGGCGGATCGAGGGTAATGCCCATTTTAGAAGCCGCGAGTGTTATGACGATATGTACGATGCCATAACAAATCATTGGCAACGCAATTAACCATGCTACTTTATTAATTAAAGTAATCTTCATCCCCTAACATTCCTTTTGCGAACCCTGTATGCAGTCATTAAGTACGCAATAAGAAAACCCTCATTAGTTCACCACTATTCACCGTACATTTCAGAGATGACTCGGCGCAAAGCAGATGCTTCGCTCTCGGACAAAGCATCCACCTTGCGTCCAAGCCTCTGTTTGCTGATGGTCCGGATCTGATCAACCGCAATTTCAGCAGACTTGCCTGCGCACTTGATTTGTACCCGTGATCGCCATCCCGGATGCAACTGACTGGTCAAAGGACAAACGGTCACCGTTGCTAACACCTCGTTCAGCACATCAAGGCTAACTACAACGACTGGACGCGTTTTTGCAATTTCCGATCCTCTCACAGGATCTAGGTCTGCCCAAACAACATCATAGCGCTTCATGTACGCCTCCTAGATGATGGAGGTTTCTGCTTCCCGTAACTGACCTGCTTTTCAGCAACACAGGGAACCTCCCAATCAAGATCAGCAAGACCGTCTGATGCGACCACGTCCCAGTCAGACCACGATTCTGAGTCTTCAGCCATGGCTTTTGCTGTGTCAGCCCAGCTCATTTTAACATCTGTACACTTTTTAGGACACAGCAGGATGCCATCCACGCTTTCAACCATTATCGCAGCATCGGAGAAGGCATATCGGCGCAACACCTCCGACGGAATACGGACACCGCGCGAATTTCCGATTTTTGCAATTTTCAACTCCATCGTTTGCATGAACACCTCCTAAAGGATGTTATTACTGTATCAACATCCCGACGGGAAGTCAATCCATCCCCAGCAGCCGCCGATAGTAGCCGGGCATCTGGGTCATGACATCGAGTTTTTTCAGATAGGGCCCGATTGACTCGGGAGGGACGGGAAAGACCGTCACAGGATCAAGGAGCTTCTTGGCATACATCTCCATAATCATGCAGGTTTGACGCGGCATGCCGATCCGCTGGTGCATCTCGCGCCAGAGCTCGGCAATCGGACGCTCGCGTATATTGCCGAAAGAGAGCGGTACGAAATCGCAGGGATAGAGGTTGCCTGCCGCATCCAGATAGGAGTGCTGCGTGCCTGCCCCGCACCCGAACCGGCTCTTGTCCTCGGTATAGGCGAAGACGGAGATCTTCGGGAATCCCTTCTTCTGATTCATCTCGACACTGAAGGCACGTAGCTCATCACGCTCCGCCTGGGTCAGGATGCACGCTTCCGCAACCTTTGCCAGACGTCCGCTCGGCATATTCTCGAGCACGCGCACCTCTTGGACGTCCATGCTCTTGGAGAGTTCAATAATTTTCCGGAGATGTCCGCTATGCAAAGAATCACGTCCTGCAACAGTCTGCGTCATGGTATACAAGCCGGCTTCACGGCAGATCTTGACTGCTGCCAGAGCCTTATCAAAGGCCCCTTCTCGTCCGCGCAGTTCGTCCATGCGCTTCGGATCCGCATCATCCAGACTGATACCCACGGCGAAGAGTCCGGCCTTCTTGAAGGCGCGGGCTTTTTCCAGCGTCATGCCGTATCCGGTTGTAAAGAGGAAAGAGACCGAACGCTCATCAATCGCGGAGATCAGTTCGAGCAGGTCAGCCCGTACCATGGGCTCCCCGCCGGTGAAACCGATGATGGCAGTGCCCATCTCCTGAAGATCAGCCAGCACCTTCTTCATCTCCTCGGTCGTCAGCTCCTGGACAGGATTCCTGCCGACGGCACTGCAATGGGCGCACTGATACGGACAACGCTCCGTGATCGCAATGTACATCGAGATTGGCGCACGGCGACGTCCTGTCAACTGCGCCTCAAAGGCTCCTTTCGATAGATCCAATGCATCCAGAACCTGATCCGCCGCCTTGGAAGGAATCGGCGGCAGGAAGGAGGAGTAAACCAGCTTGCCCTCAAAGGGCACCACCTTCTCCTCGCCTGCGGACCGCCAGGCCGAACGTAAAAGGGTCAAAAGCGAACAGCGCGAATCCATCCGGAACATCGCATAGGATTTCCAAAACAATCGGATGGCAGCAGGATGACAGAGTAGTTTGAAACGGTTAACCATAAAGAAACTTCAAAATTGCCTTATTGCCTCATTGCCTTATTGCCTTATTCAACGGTATGCTCCACTCAAACTTTGTGCAAAGTATAGGACTGTCTGGATTTCCGTGCAAGGTAAAACGGTCTTTCCTGTCCTTCAGTCTCTCCTTTGAGTCTTGTCGTCCTCAATCCCTGCCAAAACTTTTTGTTTCTCCCGCAGAGGCGCTGAGGCGCAGAGGATTTATTCTTCAAAACCTTTGAGACAATCTATGCATCCGTGTCCCGAATTCAATATTTTCTCATCCTCTGCGCCTCCGCGCCTCTGCGGGAAATCATTTCACTCTCTTGGATTGACAAAAGACACACTTTGGGTTAAACATAATAATCATCCATGAAAAAAGTGATTCTTGATCAAGAAGAAAAGGACATCCTTGAGTCTTTTGACAAAGGCGAGTCCAAGCCGGTCAAAAACAAGAAGGCTGAAATAGCACGATTGAGACAGTATGCCATCAATACGATGCAGAAGAACAAACGGATTAACATCCGCTTGTCAGAAAGGGATTTGTTTCGAATCCAAACCAAAGCCGCAGAGAAAGGACTACAAAGTATATGACATTTCGCATTTTAATGATGGCTTTAGCTTTCGCACTATTTACAGGCTGCTCAAGCACAACTGCCCCAACACATAGCTCAAGCACGCATGCCCCAACTCATGCAGAAAATATTTCGTGTATTTTTGACTCTAAGAAAACAGTTACCACGGAAATGTTCGGACTAACCGAACAGGAAGTTGGCAAAAAAATTCTTGGCCAGGCGATGCTTATAGACTCTAAGTCAGACAGAAATCACATACACGTTGTCTTTGCAGAAGGTGGTGAGTGCCCAAAATTTATCGAACACGGTATCTATGATTTGAGGGGTGAATTCAAAATTCATAATCCGACTCAAGACGGTAAGCCTAAAAAATTTCCCATCGCAAATTATCGGTATTTCTTGGTTTCCTCATGGAAATTGGCAGATGCCAAATGAATCGGACTACCACATTCGGACAGACATGGTATACCCTTTTTGGCATCCGAATGACACGAACCACGCGAATGAAGAAAAATAAGGCTCGTTGGAGCGAAGCGTAAACCATTCGGCGGAGGCCGAAAGCGAAGCGTTAATTCTTTCAGAACACATGGGGACAGACATACTATCAACCCATAGGGACAGACATACTATCGATCCCCCCTAACTCCTTGATTTACAACAAAGGCAGTAATGCTTCTTGTCCCATAATAATATTTTTGCCATACTTTCGACATTGATATGGGACTGTCCTCATATCAAATGTCGTGTATAAAAGATAATGGAACGATTTGACTATCAGCATCTCGATGGAGTGACCATCGAACCCAGGGGGCCAGCTCTGCGTCTGGATTATTCTGAACCGGATCAAGGCGGCACTCGCCTCATGATCCAATTCCGGATTCCGACTTCGGGTCAACCCGTGCAGCTCAGCGGATACGCCTTCGATCCGAAGCTGCGTGAGCGGATCATCTCTTTCGCTGAGATACCTCCTCGCGTGGTCACCGACGCGAGGAATTGGATTGAGCAGCAGAATCAGAAAATGACTCCAGAAAGCAGGAGTATTCATGTCCTTCGGGACGTGCTCGCCACTCTGGAGAGGGAGACTGCACAACAATGAAGTAGAGGGTATTGCTTGCTACGCGCGCAGACCCTCACTTCTGACGTTCGTTCCGATCACTGGCGACCTGCCGTCACATTCCTTTTTTTGCGACAATCATAAAGCACATGGCTGAGAGCCGTGTGTAAGACACGTAGCAGCCCCGCTTTTCCAATAGAGCTTGCAACTCCGCTGGGGTTATGAAGACGGAATCATCCACGAAGAGCCGTTCGAACCAGTAGAAGAAGAAGCCCTTCCAGCCTTTGAGATCGAACTCATGAATCACGAGCATACCGCCTGGCTTGACGACTCGGCACATCTCATCGAGGGCGCGTTCGATCTGCTTGATGTGGTGCAAGGCATCCGTGCACAGGACAACATCAAACTCACCTGCCTTGAAGGGGAGCTCAAGCGCCGAAGCCTCGACCGTCTCCAGCTTGCGGCTACGCGCCACGCTGAGCATACTTGGGGAGAGGTCTACGACCACCACACGCGCATAGCGATCCGCAACACACGAGGCCAGATAACCTGTCCCGCCTGCAACGTCCAACAGGGACTCCCCCTGCCCTTGCGGCTTCAACACCTGCTTCAACGCTTCAACATGATAGAGCCCCCAGCGTTGCATGAACCGGTCATACCATGGAGAAAAACGATTGAAGAGATGCAGGCCTTTTGATTGTTCAAGCCACCAACAACTTAATACGATGAAACCCATAACACCGGAAGCAACAAGAAATATATTCAACAGAGTTGAATGGTAGAAGAATAATGAGAGAACCCCAAGCAAATAGAGATGCAGGAAGTAAACGAAAAGAGCATGGCGTCCTAAAAGCTGAAGAACTGCTAAATTAAGTAACCTGAACCTCTCAAATAGGACAAACAGCAACAGAACAAGGCTCACAGTCGCCAATAAAAAGGGGACCGAAGGAGGATATTTGTAAAATGAAATCGTCCGCACGTCCTGCCACATATCAAACAGCACCCACAACAACAGAAGAAACGCACCACCCACGCTAAACCGTAACAGCGATTGTGTGCTGATTTTTCCTGTTGGGAGGAATCCGATACGCGTCACCACAACACCAAAAAGGGTGACACCGGCCCAAGGAAAGATGGGATACCAAACTTCGAGCCACCGGTCATCAGTGCCATTAAAAAGCCAGCCAAGCCACCACGGAAGTTCCGCGGGCAACCAGCAGGATGACGTAGTCACAGCAATAATCAATGCGGAAAGAACAGGCAAGGAACAACGCCAGAGCAACGCTGCCACGATCATGCTTCCACCTAATGCATACAAGACACCAAAATAAAGCCCTATTTCGCTATGCGAAGCAAGGCCTGCACTTTTTCCGAACCACGAGGGCCACCACCACAAGAGATTCTCGCCAAAGAACTGGAGGCAGATCAGCAGAAACCCGCGCTTGAAAAAAGAGTTCACCAACGCTTGTTGGCTTTTTGCCCGCTGTGAAATGAGCACCATCCCTACACCCAACAAGAAAAAGAATCCCGGAGCACACAGATGTGAGAACAGCCGGATCAGAGATCCTCCGATATTGCCATTATATATTCTCACGGGGAAGTGGGCGCTTTCAATAAAGGTGCCGCATCGATACGAAAAATAGCGCGCATGTTCAAGGATCATCAGGACGATCAAGAACCCACGTAACGTATCCAGCGATTTGATGCGTGAATAGGCGCTCATGATATCCCCTTTGCAATCAGATAAATCAGTATGGGCGCCCAGAAGGAACAGGAGGCCCCTACCCACATGGCATAGAGAAGGACATGCCGTCCGGATGCCGCCATGATTCCCGGAAGTAGCATATCCATGGAGGAGACACCACCGGGGGTGACACCTAGCAACTCAACCCCCCGCCGGCTGACTAACGGGATCAGCAGGAGAGAGACCACATCGCGAAACATGTTTGTCAGAAAGGCGACATTGCCGAGCTGGAGTCCGCGTAACTCCTGCACCATGGGACCTCCCAAGGTCTGCCAACCCATGGCTGCGCCACACAGCATGCTGTCACGCCATCCGTATTTCAGAAAAATCCCTGCCCCGGCGCAGAAACAGAGGGTCCCCATCATCACGGTCACAGGAAGCGCTAACAAGACAAACAGGGCGACACCTCTCGAGGCGGATTCACCCGTAGAAAGCGTCCTCAGTTCGCGGGTGCTCTGAACGCCAACAGCCAGAATCATCAACAGGAGAAAGAATTTAATCGGCAACTCCACCGGCACCGCGGGCACCACCACACCAACAACGATGCCGACCAGCAATAAACTCAGCGAAATCGTGACCGGCAAATAGCGCGCGGAGATAAGCCTGCCGCCCGTGGCGGCACAGTGGCAGTTGGCAGTAGCAGTTGGCAGTGAACAGCCCTGAGAATTGGAGAAGCTTTTTCCCGCAGAGTCGCAGAGACGCAGAGAAATACAGTTTTCTGTGTTTTTTGTGGTTCCAAACTTATTGAGGTTACTGACAAGCCATAAGAACAAAAAAGCGAACACCACACTCCCTGTTGCTGCGCAGACAGCCAGCACGCCGGCGGAGGCGACGTCAGCCCATTGCGAATCCCCGCACAAGAAGGACGAGGCCATCTGAAAGCCAAACAAGGTGATCAGCAGATACCCGCACCCCACCATAATCCAATGCGCCACATCAAAGAGCCGGGGACGACGGATAAGCGCGCCGGACAGGAGCCCTAGGAAAAAGATGAGGTAATAGATCATTAATCATTCACCCCGATAATGAATGTATACCCGAACGAGGTGTCCTCCAGGGCAAGCTGCTCTTGAAGTTCGGTGAGGAAGCGAAGACCATTGCTTCCTGTCTGCAGCGGTGGCAGACGACTCGTGAGAAAATCACGCAGACAAAAACGGACGCCCTTCTTGTTTGCAAAAATAGTCAACAGTTGCTGATACGCATCGACACTTAAAAAGGAGGAGACATCGCTGAGCGAGTATTTCGTGCACGCCGCATGAGCCGGATCAGCGAGCACATCAAAGAGCCCTGCTGTACGGATGGTGATGCGTCCGACCCTCTCCTTCAGAAACATAAAGTTCTCTTCCCGAAGGTAGGGCGGATAATGGAGCGGATCAAAAAACTGGCCATGGAAAACAAGCGCCATCATAAAGCTGGAGCGTGCCAAGTGGTGCTCGAGGAAACAGGTCATGCGATCATAAATATACTTCCATGCCGGACGCTGCGGATCTGCATAAGCGTAGAAGCCCGGATCCCCGAGAACAAAACGGAAGGCAAGCGGATTAAACGAGAGGCACAACAACAGCCGCCACCCCCGCGTGTTCCACTGCTCATGCACAAACTGGCGCTGTTTTTCTAGATCATCGAATGCAAAGAGCTGGCGGATCTTCTCGCCGCGCAGAAAGCGCATGTGCGAGGAGGACATCCGGAAATAGCGCTCCCAGCGGCCTTCGTAGAGGATTCCCCGTTCAAGCATGCCCCGCCGGCCGTCAAACCACTTCGCCGCCTCGGCAGAAAGCTGGGGACGCAGGGAGCCATAGCTCTCCCAGCGCGATTTCACACTGGGATGCAGACCCAGAAACTGGACAAACTCCGAATAATCCATCTCGCGGATCGCGGCCAGCTTCAACTCCAGGAGATAGTTCTGGGCAGGATTCAGATCAAAGGAGAAAATGTGCGCAGGGTCGCCTAGAAGCAGATGAAGCGGTCGGTCACCACTGCCAGTAATGCAACAGACTGAGTCTGACGGCGAGATGTCCAAGGCCTTGAGTTCCGCCAAGCCATCCTCATTACAGGAACTGTAATTCAACGTATTGAAAAAACTCACCTGACGCTCCGATCAAAAAAGATTACCGGTAGAGGCGATTCTTCTGGATGTATTCCTCAACCGCCAAGGGGACCCAATAGCGGATCGAGCGGCCTTCGGCGACCCGTTGACGAATTTCAGTGGAGGAGATATCACACCACCTGCCTCGGATGATATTTTTGATCAGGCGGTTCGTCACGGCCTCCGGAAAATGCAACGCCGCAGGCGCTGGGCATTCATGACATCCCGGACGTTGAACCGTGATCACATCGCAAAGCTCGACCAGCGCCTCTGCCTCCCGGAACCGGTGGAGGTCCAAGAGCGTATCCATACCCACGACAAGGAAGAATTTGGCCTCTGGATCCTGTTCCCTCAAGTAACGTACGGTGTCAATGGTATACGAGACACCGGGACGCTTGAGCTCGATATCGCAGACCTTCATGCGTTCATCACCGGCAAGGCTCAGACGGACCATTTCAAGGCGATGGCGGGCATTTATGGCATCGGACTGTTCCTGCCCCAGCTTAAAGGGTGACACCTGACACGGCACCAGCAGCATCTGATCAAGGTCAAAGGCTTCCAGAACCGCCTGAGCCACGAGCAAGTGCCCGTGGTGGACAGGATTGAAAGTTCCGCCAAAAATGCCAATGCGTTTCATAGTCCCTTCTTACGCGTCTATTCGCAAGCCGGTCGAATCGAAGTAACAGGCCTGCCCCTGCTGGATTTTGAAGGCAACAGGATCCCCTGCCCGGAGAGAGGCCTCGGGTGCCACACGCGCAACCAGGTGATCCTTGTTGGTTGTCAAAAAGTGGATATAGGTCTCAGCGCCCATGGGCTCCACCACATCCACAGAGCCCTTAAGGGTCGCCTCGGGAGATGTTGGATCGCAGAGCTGGAGCGACTCCGGACGGAAGCCCATGATGCGGGAGCCATCCTTGATAAAATTCATCGGTGGCGTCCCGACAAAGCCGGCGACAAAGAGATTGGCGGGCTTCTGATAGACCTTCAGCGGATGGTCGCATTGCTGAACGACACCTCTGTCCATCACCACGATACGATCGCTCATGGTCATGGCTTCAACCTGGTCATGCGTCACATAGATCATCGTCGTGCCCAGCCTGCGATGGAGGCGCGTGATTTCGCCACGCATCTCGACACGCATCTTGGCATCCAGATTTGAAAGGGGCTCATCAAACAAAAAGACCTTGGGTTTCCGAACAATCGCACGGCCCACAGCCACGCGCTGGCGTTGTCCGCCTGACAGCTGCTTGGGCAGGCGCTTCAAATAGGGCTGGAGTCCCAGAATGTCAGCGGCTTCGTTCACGCGGGCCTGAATTTCCGAACGGGGCGCGCGGCGTAGCTTCAGGGCAAAGGCCATATTGTCGTAGACCGTCATGTGCGGATACAAGGCGTAATTCTGGAAGACCATCGCGATGTCACGATCCTTGGGCGGCAAGTTGTTCACGCAGCGGCCACCGATGGTGATCGTACCGGAGGTCATCTCCTCAAGGCCGGCGATCATGCGAAGCGTGGTTGACTTGCCACACCCGGAGGGGCCCACAAGCACAAGAAACTCGCCGTCACGTACCGTCAGGTTGACGTTATTCACGGCGTCAGAACCATTCTCGTAGCTCTTGTAGAGATTCTCTAGGACAACTTCAGACATAAAAAATGGCGAGAGCGAGTGGGAATCGAACCCAACCGAGGCCGTTAAAAACCCCACACCGGTTTTGAAGACCGGGAGGCCCACCAGGTACCTATTCGCTCTCAGGTGAAAGTGATACGTTCGAGTATGCCAAAATAGGCGTGTAAAAACAATCAGGATTGTCAGAGGCGGTTGTTTTTTGTATGATATTGCCTTTTATTTTGGGGAAACTCATGAGTATCCATCCCATATCTCGCCGGCAGTTCATCCAAACTGGAGCGTTAACCAGTGTTATTGTTGGTTTCCCAACAATCATTCCTTCACGTGTCTTAGGGGCGGAAGCACCCTCAAAAAAAATCCAGGTCGGTATCATTGGCTGCGGACGCATTGCGAACGGCATGGACATCCCGGGTGTTTGGCAGAACCAAGACCTCGCAACCATTGTCGCCTTTTCCGATCCTGACATCCGCCGCATGAAGGCAACGCAGAAGAAGACCAAAGAACTCTTGAATGGCGACTTGCCCACGACGACCTGTTATCAAGATTACAAGGCTCTTCTTGCCGATCCCGCTGTTGATGCGGTGATGATCTGTACGCCCGACCACTGGCATGCGCAACTCTGTGTCGAGGCCGCACTGGCTAAGAAAGATATCTACGTTCAGAAACCCTTGGCCCTCTCGATCGCGGAGAGCCGTCTGATCGCGGATGTGGTCAAGAAGACAGGCGTTGTCTTTCATTTGGGAACTCAGCAACGCTCAGAGGGCAAAGGCACCTTCGGCGCGCAATTCCGCAAAGCTGCAGAGTATGTCCGGGATGGACGAATCGGGCGGATTAAATATGTGGAGATCGGCTTGCCGCAGGACCCGAGTGAACCCAAGGACTCGCCCCTCTCGCAACCCATCCCTGACACTTTCAATTATGATCTCTGGCTCGGGTGCGCGCCTGATGCGCCCTATTGCGAATTGAGGACGCATCGCCAAGGAGAGGGTGACAACGTTGATTTCGGACGTCCTGGATGGATGACGATTCAGGATTATTGCATGGGCATGATCTCAGGTTGGGGTTCGCATCACATTGATATTGCGTTATGGGCGCTGGGGCTCGCGCAAACCCCGGTACAGGTGACTGGCAAGGCTGACTTCCCCAAGCGGCGGCTCTGGGACGTCCATGGAAAATTGGATATCACCTACAAATACAGCAACGGGGTCAAGCTACAGATCGGCGATGACTCTCGCTACCCCAATGGTATCCGTTTTGTCGGAGACGAGGGCTGGATCTTCTGCAGTCGCGGGTCAGTCAAAACAACCATCAGCGATCCGGGCGCAGGCGGGAAACATGGTTATTGGCGTCCCCTTGAAGCCAGCAAAAAGAACGTCATTGAAGGCGAGGTCAAGGAACCGCTCACGCGTAACCCCAGCAATCATCATCGCGTCTTTTTCGACTCCATCCGGACACGTCAACCCACGAATACACCGGTTGAGAGCGCACATGAATCAACCACGACATGCATCCTTGGATTCATGGCCATGAACCTGAAACGTCCGTTGAACTGGGATCCGAAGGTTGAGAAATTCATCAACGACGACAAGGCCAATGAAGCGCTCTCGCGTCCGGAGCGCGCCCCTTATGGCGCACAGAATGCTTTAAAAAGAGGAAGCTGCATCACCCCTGTGCAAGCTGACGGGCCTGCGCTTGTCAGAGCCGCGCTTCTTCAAGATGCCAAGGTTTTCGGAGAGAAGGAAAAGGACCTCCCCGGCAATCCGCCTGTGATTGAGGAACCTGAATTTTCTCTGATCCGGGGGACACGCTCCTCTCTGATCATCGCCAGTGGCGCAGCAGAGAACCACAAGCCTGTCCTCTATGTTGAACCCCGCCGTACTCCAGGCGTAAAAAAGGAGGAGATCCAAGCGGAACTCAACCGAGCGATTAAAGCACTTGAACCCAAGTGGCCCGGTCTCTACGCAGAACCCTTTGAAACGGGCTTCCGCGTCGTGTTCCCCTCTAAATGAAAGACGGTATGAAGACTAAGACTCCTAAGCAGAAGACGCAGACCATTCCTGAAATCCTGGCTATTATCCGCAAAGCCAAATCCATCCTAATCTCCGGCCATGTCCGCCCCGACGGCGACTCCTTGGGCAGCATGATCGCCCTCGCCCATCTACTGAATCGCGAAGGCATCCAGGCCTGTGCGACCGCGGATCAGCACGGTCTCGGAGGCCCCGGCTTCCTGCGCGGTATCAAGTCGCTCGTCTCTGCCAAGAAGGCCTTGAAGATGAAGGTTGATCTGCTGATCACTGTTGATGCCGGTTCATTGGACCGTGTTCCGCAAGAGGTTCAGACCATCGCCACACGTTGCCCGGTCCTCTGCATTGACCACCACATCACCAACACCCGCTTCGGCACGTATAACTGGATTGACGGAAAAGCCTCCTCCACCGGCGAGATGATCTGGCACCTCTCGCGCAGAGCCAAGTGGGAACTCGACGATATCGCGGCTGAGGCTTCGCGTATGACATGACCAAGCCCAGCACATTGCTCTGCGGCGCCGATCTTCTGCGTCACGGTGTCAGGACATCGGTCATCAACGACAAGCTCTATGCCTCCTTCTCGCGTACGAACATGGAGCTTAAGAAGCGTGCCTTCCAGACCCTCAAGCTCCTCAGGAACGGGGAGATCGCCTACTTGACCTTATCCTCAAAGGATCTGAGTGAGACCAACGGTACCAAGGCGGATGCTGAAGATGTGATCGACATCCCCCGCCATATCGAGGGCAATCGTGTCGCGCTCTTCTTCTATGGAAGCAAGAGCAACAAGAACGAGACGCGCGTCAGCATCCGGACACGCGACCCGCTCAACGCCTTCGAGCTTGCTAAGCAATTCGACGGCGGCGGACACACCCGCGCCGCAGGCTGCACCATTCATCAGCCCATGGAACAAGCCCGCAAGACCATGCTCGCCGCCATTGAAACCTGGCTCGATGCACAGAAGTAAGCCCACCGCTCGGGGGCGGCACATCCGCCTTCGCGATGCCTACGGCGGACAGGGTAGCATTAGGCAGCCGGCTTCGCTTGAAGGCTACGCCGCGCCAGGGTAGCAGTTGGCAGTTAATCCATGGGGACAAAAAGGAATAATTTTTTAACACGGAGGCACGGAGAACACTGAGGAATTGTTTTGTGTTTTGCCTGCCCACCGTAGCCGTATTCGCGAAGGTGGGTGGGTTTTGTGGTTCCGAACTATTGAAGTTATAGGTAAGAAAACCTTGAAAACAGCGACTTTTATCAAGATCCGAGATGCCTCTCTCAGAATTGCCGCGCTTGTTCTCGCGGCGGCGGACTTCATTAATTTCTTGTTCGCTCTTTTCGGGGTCCCGCCACCATCCGCGCTCCTGAACCTGTTTAAAACCAACAACTGGCCAAGTGTGATGGGAACCCTGCTCTGCATAATGATGGCGATCTTCTCGGTTATCGCCTTGTTGTATTATCTAAACGCATTCCTTCGAAAAAAAACCTGGTGGGTCAGTTTAATTGTGATCCTGGTAGCAGCAGCGATTCCCCCTTTGGACTGGTTTAAAGTTTTTGACTGGATCACCGCTCCCTTTTCAAGTTCCCCCACGCCTCATACGAGTACAAATACAGTCCTCCGGAACGTGATTATGTGATGGCATAAAGGCAGTCGCAGTTAGCAAGGCTACTTCAGCGTGATCGCATCGCCGAGGCCGCAATAGACTTCGTAAGGCATCTCAAAGACTGAGATGCAAAACTTAAAGGGCGCGAGTACGCCTGCACCAAGGTCTTTAACACCCTCCTTGAACGTAACATCCGGCAGGGGACAGGCGACGACCTCGACAAGACCAAGCGGCAACCGCAAACACTGCCCCAATTGCCAAGGGATCTCCACAATCGATTTTCCCGCGCGTTTGAGTCCGGGAAGAAACTGCTTCTGGGCCACGGCCACAGCTTGAACGCGAGGATCAGGAACAATGACACCAGGGCCTTCCGCAAGGCATCTTCCTGCAGTTCCTACCAGCAGAAGAAAAAGTAGCATCCGAATATTAATGGGGGACCTCTGGGAGTTCCAATTTAGCAATCGCGGCCTGAGCCACAAAGGTGGGCGTGTTTTTCAAGACAAAACGTCCCTCAACCTTTCCATCGGGTGCGATAGTATCGGTCTGCCAAACCAGCAAATCGCTGACCTGATAGTCACCGTTCTTCAGCGGGAGCACTTCCGAGATGGCCAGGATCTTGCGCGAGCCATCCGAGAGGCGGCCCGTGTGGACCACCGCATCGATGGCTGAGGCGACTTGCGCACGCAAGGCCACGAGCGGAATATCAATCCCGCTGAGCAACGCACACGTTTCAAGGCGGAAAAGGCAATCCAGCGAGGTATTGGCGTGAATAGTCGACATCGAGCCGGCATGACCTGTGTTCAATGCCTGTAGGAGGTCTAGCGCTTCACCACCGCGAATTTCACCAATGACTAGACGATCAGGACGCAAACGCAACGAGGAGTGAATGAGATCGCGAATGGTCACCTCACCATTTCCATTCTTGTCTGGTTTACGTGTTTCAAAGGGCACGATATGTTCCTGCTGCAATTGCAGTTCAGTAGCATCTTCAATCACCAGCACGCGTTCGCCATTCGGAATAAAACTGCTCAGGGCATTTAAAACCGAGGTCTTGCCGGATGAGGTCGCCCCTGACACAATTACATTTTTATGGAGGAGCACTAAGGCGCGAATCAGCTTAATGGCATCATCAGAAAGGCTTCCATATGCGAGCATCTTGTCAATCGTGATAGTATCCTTCTTGAACTTGCGAATCGCGATGACAGTACCGCAACGCGCCAGAGGTGGGATGACGGCATGGACACGCGAGCCATCGGGCAGACGCGCATCCAAGCGCGGATTATCCTCATTGAGCAGGCGTCCGACAGATTTCGCGATATTGGAAGCGGCGGCCTTCAAGGCGGGTTCACTGATAAACTTCGCATCGGTCTTCTGTAGCTTGCCCTTCTTTTCAATGTAGACGCTGGAGGGGCCATTGATCATAATTTCTGAGACGTCGTCATCTTCGAGGAAGGCACGAATCGGCTCTAAAAACAAAACTAAAAATGAGTTACTGTTGTCCATTGCGGTTCTCCAAGCTTCTATTTAATACGTCTTAATCGGGTTGAGCGAAAAAGGATTCTTGTTCTTCACACTTACTCGACAATACCCCAAGAGAATCCTGTCTTAGCGAGGTCGATCCTCCAGAGCATGACTGTAATCTTTTGCTTGCCGTTTTCAAAGTTAATCAGCGTACGGTCATTCTTTCTTCCCAGCGGGATGGCCTGCTTCACGACCCAGCCTTGCCCCTTCAGACAGGCACGCATCTGATTCACAGTAGAAACATACGTCACGGGCATCACCCCATTACGACGCCACGTCTTCCCAGAGTCGTCCGACTCTGTGATCACTGCGGAGACCGGCATCCGAAGCGAAAAGGTCTTAACAGCGCCCTGCGCAGGCAGGAGAAGGGACAGGAGAGCGATCATTGTAATATACCAGTATTTGCGCATTTCAAGATTCCTTGGCTTTAAATTGAGGCTTAAGGGGTCAGGAGTCAGGGTTCGGGGTTCAGTGGTCGGGGGTCAGGGAGAGGTGCAGAGGAGCAGAGTTTTGAATCGACAAAGTTCGCAACAAGGTTCCCACCTCCGCCCTCTGGGCTACGGCGGACAGGCGCGACAACGTTTTTTCTGAACCCTGAATCCTGAACCCTCTTTCACTATTCCAACATTCCAGTATTCCAGCATTCCGCTATTCCTCTTTCTAATAAATAAACGTTGGCCGTTGGCTCCAGGTCCAATACATACCATACCGTTCATAATCCCGTCGGGTGGGTGCAGAGGGTGTTGCCGTATCGTTCTGCAGGCTGCTGAGGTTACTTCTCAATTGCTGAACCGTCTTATAGGGATCATCCGCGTTGTAGACCTTCTCGAACCAGACTGCTGATTTTACCGTGATGACTCCCTCATCGCAAACCTGACGGGCATGCCACGAGCGATAGCCTTTCTCACTTCCCTTGGTGCGCATCAAGGCAGCACTTAAAAAGTTATAGGTCATCTCGTTGTTGGAGGTTAAGGGGGTTGTCTCCACTTTAAGCTGTGTCGTCTTCAACGTCATGCTTTTCCAGAGGGTTTCGACATTGAGCCAGCCTTTTGTCCAAGGGGGTAACGGCGCGCGCATCGAGGACTTTCCACCGACGGCCATGCCCCAGGGGTACTGATCTTTGTCCTTCTTCAACGCACGCATCTGTTTACCCGCGAGTAGCGTAGGACTATCAGCCCCCGTGGGCGTACCAAAGTAGAGGCGCCCCAATGTGGTCATGGCGATGCTCCCGCGGTCATGACGAATCCCTGAGTGGATCGCCGCATTACGATCCAACTGCAAGAGCTTCTGGCGATGAATGAACAATTCACCGATCCAGAAGGTCCCGCCGAAGAGCACGAAATAAATCGGCATCACCAGCAGAAACTCCATCATGACTGAACCTCGCAGGCTCTTATTTGACGGTTTTGTTTTCATTCTTAAAAATCAATGCGTTAACTTCTCTTGCAAGCCACTCCAGTTTAGATTGCCAGACATCCGATGAGGCGCTGGCACTTGTCCGAACGTTCCACCTGAACCGCCCCCGAGATTCTTCCACGGTTCCGTCATGATGGTGCCGAGCACATCACTGCTCCCAATGCCCAGGGTAAAGGCTCCAGGATTTTCAACCTCACCCCCGATACAAAGCTTCCACGCATCTTTGACAGGAAGAAAAACAGCGTCCCAGTCTGTCTCTTTTAGATTCCAGTTTTTCATTAAGCGATCCGGGCTGGAGGAGGATGAGAGAGGTGCAGGATCGGTGTAGGCGAGCTGGTAGCGTCCCGTGCCAGAGGGATCCCGATAACCCGCGCGCGCTGCTGAGACTGCCCAGAGATGCTTCACTGTTGGATTAAAGGCTTTATAAAGTCCTTGGCTGACAGCACCGAAAATTTCATCCCAGGGATTTTTGCACTTCCGCGAGACGCCGACCACCAATGAACCCTGCTTCCCAAAGTAGAGCTTGTTTAATATTAAGGGGTTGCAGAGCGAACCTGTATAATAGATAGATTTCTTCCCTCCTGATAAGAGTTCAGGATCATCGCCATACGCACGTCCGCCTCCTGCATTTGGAAGTAACATTGTTGGCGGCGATATTGTCGGAAAAGGCACGCCAAAATTTCCATCGAACACAGGCCATTGACAATTATTTCTAGCTTTATTGATTTTGCTACCACCCTTACAGTGGTCACATGAAATTGCGGAGATCATTGGAATGTGTTTCCAACCTGTCTTCGTCGGGAAACAGAGCCATTTCGTTGCACTCCAGTGCCACTCCGAGACAAGGGCACTGGTGGTATTTGGACTCGAATTATTGTCTTCGTCCCTATTTTTACAGCTCGGCGGTGTAAGCGAGATCGAGGGCTTGTCTTGAAAGCCAGATGAATTTCCATTGGGACCAAAGAGGTACGCACGTTGGATCCCGATGTCGCTACTTCGGGCGCGACGGGTTCCATTGTGACGCACGAACCAGTGGTTCACACCGCCCGCCTTGGACCCCGAGCCGACCTGCCCACCATTGTCCTGCTTCTTGTTAAAGGTTTTGCGAACCTCTCGGTCATAATGGGGACCGGCAAAGGCGAGAAAGCGGCGTTCATCCTCTTTTTTGTTATTTAAAAAGCTGAAATTCAAAAGCGGGGTCTCGTTCTGATAGAGATAGTACTGGAAATCACCACTGTTCACTTGGCGTTCTGGAAGGTTTGCCTTTAAAATATTAGGGACAACCTCTTTGATCTTACCTGGGAGCTTTCGGATCGTATCCACCAGGGCAAGATTCATGGCGGTGATGTTCGCTTTATCGCAAACAATCTGGGGTTCCAGCCTGGGGAGGAAGTCGCTCAGCGGATTCCCCGAGCCACGCTGACCTGCGAGATGAGTCATGAAGAGACCTTGATAGAGAGGGATTACATCATCCCTGTTGTTGGGGATCGGGGCGGGCAATTCGCAGTTCATTGAAAAGAATTTATCCTGCCCGGCCAGACCACACCACCACGTTGTAGCCTTTGGTCCCTTGTAATGCTTTCCGGAACACACACCAAATACCTGATGAAAACTTCGCATTTTCTTTCGGTCTTCAGCCATCCGCGTCTTGGTGAGGCCGACCCACTTATCAACGATATAGTCCATCTGCCGGCGTGTGAGCTGGAGATAGGTCCACGCCATCGCGCGGTTGATCGTCGCGACGCGACTGATCGTATCTGCCTGAATCACGGCTGCGGAATACGCTGCGGCATCTGCGGCATTCTGAAGTTCGATGCGCTGGCGAACCATGTCACCGATTGTATAGACGCCACTGCAAAGCAGGAACATAAACATGAAGAGTGCCAACGTCACAAGAAAAGCAGCACCACTCTCCTCTTTTCCGAGGCGAATAAACGTTTTCTTAGCTGCACTGACGATCAAATTCATATTCTTACAGACTCACTGGATAAATGGCGGTATTGTAAGGTTTAGGGAGGACGCACATCTCTTTCAAGGTAATATAGGGGTAGGGATAGTTCTTCTTCTCCTCCTGCCCAGACCAACCCACTCCTGGACGCACACCAATCGCGCCTGAGCGTATCTGGCCTGCCACGCTACCAGCATCTTGCTTCGCCAGATAGCTCATCATCTGCCCTGCGACAGGCATGAGCAGTGCAAAATCAAATTCAACCACAGCGCGGGTTTGCCAAGGAGAATGCTTCAACGCTGCTGCATACGGCAAATCCGTGATCCCCGTGTAAACTCGGGTTCTCTTCTTGACCGAAATTGAAAAGGGTATCTTGCCCCAACCCGGAATCTCGGTCACCTCTTGAGCTGATCCATCCGCAGTATCGTCAAAGGCAATCCAGGCGCAGACACGATACGCGGCGTTATAAGCAACCGCTTGATCGCTAAAAACCTTTGTGTTCGCGGTTAAGGTCGAGCGGGCGGCACAATACGCTGCGTAATGGACGACTTGTCGAGCCATCCAGATATGCGCGATTTGGAGAACGCCCATGATCATGACAAAGAGTAATGGCATGACAAGAACGAACTCCATCATCACAGAACCATATCGTGTGCGTTTTTTCATTTCACTCATCAAATAGCCAATGTCCAGATGAAGGTCGCCCAAACGCCCCCCGCAATCGCGACACCAAAGGGCACCCGGCAACGCTCATTGTCGCGGTGTGGCAAAGACTCCCGCCCAAGGTTCCGATCATACCGCCAATCAAATAAGCTTCGGGCGTAATGTTTTACCCGACTCATATCCACCCGTCCCGCGATCCACATCACAAGTGAGAGCAGAAAGCCAGCAATGGACATGAAGAAGAGGAAGTTCATCACCTGCCCCATGCTCACCAAGATGCCACAGGCAAAAAGCATCTTGACATCCCCTGCCCCTGCCGCTTTCAGCAGAAAGGGCAGGAAGAGGAAAAGACCGCACAAGAAGCCTGCCAGCAACCCGCGTCCAGCAAGGGATACGCCCCCGACGCCCAGATAGGCTATCAAGCAAACAGCAGCACCCCCCAGTGTTATCACATTAGGGAGCTTCCGATGCTTGACATCCCACACACAGAGCGTCAGGAGCCAAGGGGTTGCCAGTAACAACTTAAGTGCGGTTTCGTTCATCAGGTTTCTTCTGTTGAACCAGCAAACTCACAAGGTTACGTCTTGTTAAGGTGTTGCTGTACCCGCAGCACTACCGGTATGCAGACTGTCATGGTAATCACCAGCAGCCTTAGCATCAGTCTTCTGGTCATCACGGACTGCGGTCTGGGTGGTCTTGGCACCAGCGGAGTCGCCTGTTGAGCCCTTGGCAGCAGTACTAAACATGCCGACAATCGTACGGCCAAACATTGCGACAGCTGTCACGCATGCGGCTGCGATCAAAACAGCTACAATGACGTACTCCATCATCACAGCGCCTTTTTGGTCGCCAGC
>Ga0247841_10003066_pt1 | contig 31693 bp, 28 predicted proteins | sample LaCruzMarch2015__2_FD_192410 | JGI IMG/M metagenome (GOLD analysis project Ga0247841, IMG submission 192410) | Freshwater microbial communities from meromictic Lake La Cruz, Castile-La Mancha, Spain - LaCruzMarch2015_18m | ecosystem: Environmental > Aquatic > Freshwater > Lake | place: Spain...
AGGCTACTTTTGGTAATGATGTAATTACGCGCATAGTTTATGCCGGACAGAGTGACGGATTAGAGAAACTGCACGAGGCTGTTTGTAATACGATGAACCAGATAATCCGCGAGCTGATCCTGGAAAATAATGTTGATTTAAATGATGTTAATTGCATTGTCTGTTCAGGGAACACCACAATGATCCATTTGCTTCTAAGTGTTGATCCGGCGCATATCCGTAAAGAACCTTATGTGCCTACGGCAAATTTCCTGCCTGTTTTGCGCGCGGCAGAAACGGGAATAAATATTAATCCCAGAGGGCTGCTTTCATGCGTGCCGGGAGTTTCCAGCTACGTTGGTGGGGATACTACTGCCGGAGTCCTCTCTAGCGGCATATATCTAAAGGACGAGCTTTGCATACTGATTGATATCGGCACTAATGGAGAGATTGTTTTAGGCAATAAAGATTTTCTGGTTGCTTGTGCTGCTTCTGCCGGGCCGGCTTTTGAAGGCAGTGGAGTAACCAGCGGTATGCGCGCAAGCAGCGGGGCAATTCAAAAGATAAGTATAAATAAAACTGATTTTAACGTTAAATACTCCACTATTGGCGATAAAAAGCCGCGGGGGATCTGCGGTTCAGGCTATATTGATTTACTCAGCTCAATGTTAGAAACCGGAATTATTGATAAGGGCGGTAAAATAAAAACTGAAGGAAGGCGTATTCGCCAAACAGATACCGGCAAAGAGTTTGTGGTTTGTTTTAAAGAAGAGACCGACAGCTTATCGGATATCGTGATTAATGAGGCGGATATTGAAAATCTTAAACGTTCAAAAGCTGCGATATATTCCGCTACCGCTATCCTGGTTAAGCATTTGGGTTTGCAGTTTTCCGGAATCTCTAAAATATTTATCGCCGGGGGTTTTGGAACTTACCTGGATATAGAAAAGGCGATAAAAATCGGGTTATTGCCGGATCTTGCGCGTTCTAAATTTGTTTTTATCGGAAACAGCGCCTTAGCAGGTGCCAGCCAGATTCTTTTATCAAACCAGGCAATGGTTATGTCAAATACTCTTGCTTCTAAAATTACCTATTTTGAATTATCTGTTGACCCGGGTTATATGGATGAATACGGCCAGGCGTTATTTTTCCCGCATACGGATTTGACAAAGTTTCCTACGGTGAGATTTTAAATGGGCTATATTATCGCAATGGCTGGAAAAGGCGGTACCGGCAAGACTACAATCGCATCTTTAATTATCCGCAATATCAAAGAAAAGAAAATCGGTTCGCTTTTAGCCATAGACGCTGATCCTAATAGTAACCTGGGTGAGGTTTTGGGTTTGAAGCCCGGACGTAATATAGGGGAAATTTTAGATGACATATCTGCAAATCCGGATATGGTTCCTGCCGGGATGACGAAAGAGCGTTTTATAGGATACCAGGTGCAGTCAGCTATCCAGGAAGAGGATGGATTTGATATTTTGAGTATGGGTAAACCCGAAGGTCCGGGTTGCTATTGTTATGTAAATAACGTTTTGAGAGCGGTTATGGCCAAATTAATCAAAGATTATGATTATATAGTTATTGATAATGAAGCGGGATTGGAACATTTATCCCGGCGCACTAGCCGTCTTGCTGATATACTTATCGTTGTTTCAGATGCTACCAGGGTGGGATTGAAATCAGCCCAAAGAATCAATGATCTGGCATTACAGCTAAAATTTGTAGTAAAAAAAAGGTACATTTTAATAAATCGTTTTAGCCAGCAAGTAAAAATTGAAACGATTAAAGAAACTGGCCTTGAGTATCTTGGCAGCCTGCCGCAAGATGCGTTAATTGAAGAGTTAAGTTTAAACGGAGGTTCAGTTTTTAGTTTAAATAAAGATGCGCCGATATTGACGGCGCTTAATTGCCTGGGAGATAAAATATGGAAACACAATTAGTGCTTGAAAAATGGGCAGGTGTAATTTCTGCCCTAACTATCGGAGCAACTAAAGAAGATGGCGGTTCTCGTATTAATACGGTAAGAATCGGAGGCCAGAGCAGCCTGCCATTGTTATTTAAAGAAGGAAGTATCCCTAATCGGCCTGCCATTGCCTTTGAGATATGGGATACCCCGCCGCTTGATTGGCCCGAAGAACTGGTTTTGCCTTACGGTAAAGTTTTAAATGACCCATTTGCCTGGGCCGATAAATGTGTAAATGAATTTAAGGCGCAATTACTTTGCGTAAGAATGCAGGGGACACACCCGGATTTTGGCAATAATGGTCCTAAGGAGGCAGCAAAATTTATTTCAACGCTTTTAACCAGGATAAAAGTACCTTTAATAATTATAGGAAGCGGCGATGATGCCAAAGATAACCTGATTTTACCTGCTTGCTCTGAGGCGGCTAAGGGAGAACGTTGCCTGATTGGCTGCGCGGTCCAGGATAATTATAAAACTTTGGTTGCCAGCGTATTGGCGGATGGCCACAATATTATCGCCGAAAGCCCTATAGATATCAATATCGCAAAACAATTAAACATACTAATCTCGGATATGGGTTTAAGCCTTGAGCGGATTGTAATCAATCCAACCATCGGGGCTTTAGGTTATGGGCTTGAATATGCTTATTCCATTATGGAAAGAGCCAGGCTTGCCGCTTTATCGGGGGATAAAACATTAGCTTCCCCGTTTATTTGTTTCGTAGGCCAGGAGACCTGGAGGACAAAAGAGGCTAAAACCAGTCTCGAACAAGGTGTTACCTGGGAGATAATTACAGCTACCAGCCTTATACAATCAGGGACTGACCTTTTAGTTATGCGTCATCCTGCTGCAGCTGAAAAAGTTACTAAGTATATAGATACTCTTTTTAAGAAATAGTATAAAGGTTAAAAAGGAATATATTATGTTTATTATCGGTGAGTTGATTAACGGCATGTACGCTAATATAGGCGCGGCAATTAAGGAGCGCAATAAGAAGGAGATACAGAAAAGCGCTTTGGATCAGCTCGCCTGCGGGGCGGATGCTTTAGATGTTAATTGCGGGCCGGCTTCCAGACAACCGTTAGTTGATATGCCATGGCTGGTTGAAACAATCCAGGAGGTTACCGACAAACCTCTTTGCTTGGATTCAAGTAAGCCCGCGGTAATTGAAGAGGGATTAAAGGTTGCCAGGAGCAAAACAATTATTAATTCTACTACTGCCGATGAAGAAAAACTGGATGCGCTTATTCCTTTAGCTAAGCAGTATAAATCTAAATTGATCGGGATTACTATCAGCGTAAAAGGAATCCCGCAAAATAAAGATCAGCGCCTAGAGCTAGCGGCAACTATTGTGGCAAATTGCCAGGAAAAAGGTTTTTCTATCGAAGATCTATACTTAGACCCAATAGTTTTGCCGGTTAATGTTGCTCAGGCGCAGATGAAGGATATTTTAGAGTCTATTGCTGAATTTAAAATTATTTCTGAACCTGAACCTAAAACTATCCTGGGATTAAGTAATGTTTCTCAGGGGTCTCATCTGCGCAGCCTGATTAATCGCACCTTTTTAACTATGGCAGTTGCATATGGGCTGGATTCTGCTATACTTGACCCTAAAGATAAGGAGCTCATTGATACATTAATTACCGCAGAGCTTATTTTAAACAAGAATATTTACTGCGACTCGTATTTAGAAGCTTACAGGAAAAAGTAGTTTAAATTGATAATTTGAATTGATTTTGGCGGAGTAGCTCAGCCTGATAGAGCACGCGGCTCATACCCGCTTGGTCGGTGGTTTAAATCCACTCTCCGCCACTAATGTCAAGAGAGGCAGTCCTGCGAAGCGATAGCGGAGCAGGGCCACTCTCCGCCACCATCTATCCACGAAGAAGTTTTAAATTTGGTTATTTTTCTGAAAATTTCTTGGCTAGTTTTTCGACAATCAGCGAGGTAACCACGAATACTCCTGCCTCAATCAACACCGTAGCAAATGCCGCTCCTATGTAGGAAAACCGATAGATTAATATAAATATAAGCGGTAAACCGATAAGCGCGGCGCTAATATGAATTTTTGCATATAGATCCTGCTTCCCGCAAACAAGCAAAAATTGGACCTTGAAATTATTGGCTCCCACAAAGAATACTGCAGCAAGCAAAAGCCTCAAGGTAATAACTACTTCTTTATAAGCAACTCCGCATGTCAGCTGGATAATCCAGGGGGCTAAAAAAAAGGCAATCGGCAGGCTGACTACGAAACCCAGAGTAATGCCATCCTGGATCCTATACATTATAGCTATTGCCCGTTGTTTGTTCTTTGCAAAAACATTGCTGATCCGGGGAAATACCGCTCTAGTGAATGAATCCATGGGAAATGTCTGGATATAGTTAGCGATTTTCTCAGCCAATGAATAATATCCCGTAATCACGTTATTGGTCAAGAGTCCTATAGCAAAAATCCTGCTGGTAGTATAGGCATTGATAGAGAGTATAGAAATAAAAATATCCCATCCTGTCCTAATTTCCTGCTTTATAGTCGCATATTTTTGTATAATAAATTTAATGCGAAATTTTTTAAAGGCAATATAAAGTCCGAGTACCCCGCTGATTATCGACAGGAGCGAATTTAAAATAGGTACTAGCAGAAAGTCTTGAGGGCCTTTTATAAAAACAAAAATGCAGACAGTATAAATTAAGCCTCCGGCTACATTAACTACCGAAATATAACTCATTTTTTCTTTTCCCTGGAAAAACCAGACAGGAAACAGCGTGTTACCGATTACTGATCCGAAACTTAAAATATAAACCAGCCAATCCGCCTTAAATTTCGGGACGATATATATAATAACGCTAAGCATAAGAAAGCTTATCGCCGCAAACATAAGCTTTACCGTCATTACCGAAGAGAACACCTCGCTGATCTTTTGTTTATGTTCGCCGATAAGCGAAATTGTTTTCGTTGCTGAAATGCTGAATCCGTAATCAGTTATAATCATGAAATACTGCACAAGGCTTGAAGCAAACGCAATCAGGCCGAATTTCTCCATTCCGATTGCCCTGACAAGGTATGGAAGCACAACTAAAGGCAGGATATAACTGATAGTTTGGAGGGTTGTAAGAGAAATAAAATTACCAAGCACAATTCTTTTTTCTTTATGGGTTACGATCCGCCTTGAGCTCATTTTATTAATTTACACTTTTGTCGGTATAAAGTCAATTCAAATCCTTAAAATCAGGCTATAAATTCCGCAATTATTATGATAAAATATATCTACAATGAAAGAAATCGATGAGACGATTAAAAAATACAGGCTAATCAAAAAAGGAGATAAAATCCTGGTGGGAGTTTCCGGGGGTCCGGATTCGCTGACTTTGCTTTTGCTGCTTTTTAGCCTGAAAAATAAATTGGGATTAACTTTACATGTTGCACATATGGATCATGGTTTGCGTAAGGATTCTCATGCAGATGCGCTTTTTGTAGAAAGATGGGGAGAAAAACTTGGTATCCCCGTAACTGTCGCAAGATTAAATCCTGAGCTTAAGGAAAAAAGGGGTTCTTTGGAGGAGATATGCCGGCAGGCAAGAATGGATTTTTTTATCCGGATTGCCAAAAAAATCAAAGCAGATAAGATTGCATTAGGGCACAACCTTGATGATCAGGCAGAGACTATATTAATGCGCATCTTACGGGGAACCGGATTATCCGGATTATCCGGAATATCCGCAAAACGTAAGATCAAGGATATGATTTTTATCCGGCCGCTTTTAGAAACCAGCCGTAAGGAGATAGAATGTTTCTTAAAACGTAAAAATGTAAAACCGCGTATTGATTCTACCAACAAAGAAGAAGTATTCTTCAGGAATAAAATTCGCCATGATCTCATTCCTTTGCTTAGGAATAAATATAATCAAAATATCGTAGAGGTTTTGGTTAATCTGGCGGAAAGTATTTCCTATGATTATGAATACCTGGATCAGGTTGCCAGGAAAATGGCAAAGGGGAACAACCTGCGGCTTAATCTAAAGAAGATTAAGAGTTTGCATCCGGCTATTTTACGGCTTAAAATCAGGCAAAGCATAGCCTGTATTCAGGGAGATACGCGTAGGATAGGTTTCCAGCACATTAAGGAATTGGAAGATTTACTGAATAATCGTCCAATCGGCTCAATTGTTGACTTGCCTAAAGGAATCTCGGTAGAAAAAACCCGCAATACGCTGCGATTTTACAGGCGCTAAATCCATAAAATACTTGATTTTACACCTTTTTAAATATATAATAAAAAATCTGTAATTATACTGAAAGTATGTCAATCGCCCTGGTGATTGTATTCAAAACTGGAGAACTAAATGCCCATGCAAGATAAACCTAAATCAAACAAAATTAATCTATTCAAACGTTCACCTTTTGGCTGGCTGCTCCTAATTTTTTTATTCATTATGCTGGTCAATACTATTAATAATATCCCTATAACCGGGATTCCTAAAGAGATTACGTATAGCCAGTTTTTCCGAACCATAAGAGATAATCCCGAAAGCATAAAACAGGCCACTAAAACTGAAACTATTTTGCAGGGGGAATTTTCGGATAATTCAAAATTTTTCGTTAACCTTCCGGAAAATGACCCGGAGATGCTTACCCTTATGCGCCAAAACCTTAAGAATTTTGAGGTTAAGCCGGCGCGCACATTCTGGGTTTCACTGCTTTTTAATTTAGGACCGATACTGCTGTTGATTTTTTTCTGGTGGATGATGGCGGCCCGAGGAGAGCAATTAGGCAGCAGGATTATGAGTTTTGGGAAGGTTAAATCTAAAATTCAAAGCGAAAATGAAAAAGCTACCTTTAATGATGTTGCCGGAGTTGATGAAGCAAAAGAAGAATTAAAAGAAGTAATTGAATTCCTCAAAGATCCTAAGAAATTTCAGAGACTGGGTGGAAAAATTCCCAAAGGGGTGCTTTTAATCGGCCCACCAGGATGCGGTAAAACACTGATTGCCCGGGCAGTAGCAGGAGAAGCAGGAGTACCTTTTTTTAGTATCTCAGGCTCTAATTTTGTAGAAATGTTTGTGGGTGTCGGGGCCAGCAGGGTAAGGGATTTATTTGAGCAGGGCCGTAAAGCCGGAAAAATCGAAGGTAAGGGAGCGATAATCTTCATTGATGAAATTGATGCCGTGGGACGCCTGCGTTTTTCCGGTATCGGCGGAGGCAATGATGAACGCGAACAAACCCTTAACCAGTTATTGGTTGAAATGGATGGTTTTGATGCCCAACAAGGTTTAATACTTATTGCCGCTACCAATCGTCCGGATACCTTGGATCCTGCGCTTATGCGCCCGGGAAGATTTGACCGCACCATTATTGTGAATCTTCCGGATATCAAGGGGCGCGAAGAAATACTTAAAGTGCATACTCGTAAAATTAAACTTGCCGCAACGGTAGATTTAAAATCCGTGGCCAGCCAAACTCCCGGATTTTCCGGAGCTGACCTGGCTAATCTTTGCAATGAGGCGGCGCTTATGGCGGCGCGTAATAATAAAGAGGCAGTGGAAGAGATTGACTTGGATAAATCGGTAGAGAGGGTACTTATGGGTCCGGAAAAGAAAAGCCATATTATGTCAAAAAAAGAAAAGGAGATCACTGCTTTACATGAATCAGGGCACGCCCTGCTTTCTTTACTTCTACCTGAAGTTAATCCTTTAAAGAAAGTTTCCATTATTCCGCGCGGCCTAGCTGGAGGCTATACTTTTACTCCGCCCTTAGAAGATCGGCATTATTGGACCAAAAAAGAACTGCTGGCGGAAATTACCATGATGCTTGGAGGAAGGGCTTCGGAGGATATAAACTTGAATGAAGTAACTACCGGGGCGCAAAACGATTTAGAGGTAGCTACGTCCATGGCCAGGCGCATGGTTACTCAGTTCGGCATGTCCGAAAAGTTGGGTAACATGACTTTAGGTAAAAGAGAAGGGCTCGTATTCTTGGGCCGTGATATTATGGAAGAGAGAAACTACAGTGAACAAACTGCCAGGATTATTGATGAAGAGGTAAAAAAAATTACCGATGATGCTTATGATAAAGCGCTGAATCTGTTAAGAAACAGCCAGGATAAACTCAAGCTTCTTTCTGATGCCCTCTTGGAAAAAGAGGTTTTAAGCGGAGAAGATGTAAAACGGATATTAGGAATACAGAAAAGCGATCTGGCCTAAAAAAATGCGTATTTTTAGTTTTAGCGGTAAGAATGAAGTAGAAAAGATTATGCGTGATATTGGCGTTGATCCCTGCGGGATCAAAATTATGCTGCCTAAGACCGCTACTTTCTTAATCCACTTAAGCGCAATATCTAATATCGCCGCCAATATCTTAAAGCAAGAAATGCTTTCTTTAGGTGGTGATGTTGCGGTAGCCCGGGGGGCGCTTACCGGTAAAACCAGGAAAACCGACTGCCTCATTATCGGCCAATCTAATCAACTTTTTTCTCTTATTAATAAATTAAAACTTCAGCCATTTGGCCTGCAAAAACTGGCAGATGAACTGGATAAAAATATCAAGAAATACACCAGAGGTAATTTTACTATGCCCCTGAGAAGAGGTTTCTTAAATTTCAACGCTAAAACTTATATTATGGGTGCTATGAATTTAACCCCGGATTCATTCAGTGGAGATGGTCTGTATAGCATTAAAAGCAACGATTATCCCGGCTTGGCTTTAAACAGGGCAGAAGAAATGCTAAAGGACGGCGCAGATATAATTGATTTAGGAGGAGAATCCAGCCGGCCTGGCGCCAGAAATATCAGCATTAGGGAAGAGCTGCGGCGTGTCTTGCCGATACTAAAAAAGCTGGCAAAGAATATACCCGCGCCTATTTCTATTGATACTACTAAAGCAGAGGTAGCCCAGGTTTGCCTTGAATCCGGCGCGCAAATCGTTAATGATATTTCCGGCTTAGGGGATAAACGCATGGCTAAGGTAGTTGCTAAGCATAAGGCCGTAGTGGTTATTATGCATATGCTCGGCAGGCCGGTGAATATGCAGAAAAGGATAGCCTATAAATCTTTGATAGGCGATATATCTTCTTGGTTAAAGAATGCTATTGAGTCCGCTGAATTCTCCGGCATAAGCCCTGATAAAATAATTGTGGATCCTGGAATTGGATTTGGCAAGAAACCTGAACAAAATCTTGAAATTATAAAAAGGCTGGCTGATTTTAAAATCTTAGGAAAACCTATACTTATAGGCCCTTGCCGGAAATCATTTATTGGCAAAGTTTTAAAAACAGGGCTCCAGGAAAGGTCTATCGGCACGCTGGCGACCTGTGTAATGGCTGTTGAACGCGGGGCAAATATAGTGCGTGTGCATGATGTAAAGGAAGTAAGCCAGGCCCTTAAAATGGCGGCTGCCATAAGGAACAATACTAATGCATAATCTATTTTTATACTGGAAACCCGTAACTGAAGTCATTATCTTATGGTTTTTTATCTACCATATCATACTTTTCTTTGAAGGCACCCGTAGCCTGCAGGTTTTACGCGGGATAATTATGCTCCTGTTTGTTTTTTTTATTTCCCAGAAATTTGATTTTATCGTTTTGGATTGGTTGCTTAAAAAGCTTTTCGGGATATCGGTTATCGCAATATTGATTATTTTCCATCCGGAGATCAGGCAGGGATTGGCTCAGTTAGGCAAACGCAATATCTTTAGAAATATGCTGAAAGATGAAGAGCCCTATGCATTTGTTAAACAAATTGTAGAGGGTTGTGAAAACTTGGCGGCGAACAAACTTGGCGGATTAATTGCCATCGAAAAAAATGATTCTTTAGCAGCGTATATCCAAAGCGGAGAGACTATAGATTCACGTGTTTCGGCGGATTTAATTCAAGCGATTTTTACCCCTAATAATCCCCTTCATGACGGCGGCTTGATTATTCATCATGGCAGGATCGTTGCGGCAGGATGTATTTTTCCGCTTGCCATAAACCAGGAACTAAACCGGGTTTTCGGAACCCGTCATCGCGCGGCTTTAAGTTTGAGTGAAGAAACCGACGCTATCCTAATTGTAGTTTCCGAGGAAAGGCGTGATATATCCATTATCTACCGCAAGAAATTTTATAAAGATTTAGGCGGGGCAGAGTTAGAATCAAGAATAGAAGAGTTAATTAAGACAAAAAAAGATGAATAAGAAGAAAATAAATATTTTTTTACGCCTGGTGCGTTTAATTACCATTCACCCTTGGCTAAAACTTATTGCATTAGTCTTGGCGATTGCGCTTTGGTTTTACGTAAAAGGGGAAAAGGTTTAAAATATAAATATGCCTAAACTAGGTGTAAATATTGACCACGTAGCGACATTGCGACAGGCACGCCGGGGAAATCTGCCTGATCCTGTTTATGCTGCATTCTTGTGCGAAGAGGCGGGTGCCGATAGTATAGTGGCGCATTTAAGAGAAGACCGCAGGCATATTCAGGATGGTGATATTAAACGCCTGCGCGAGAATATCAAAACCAAACTTAATCTTGAAATGTCGATCGCGCCAGAGATCGTAAATATTGCCTGTAAAATAAAACCTTATCAGGCCACATTGGTACCCGAACGCAGGAAAGAGTTGACTACTGAAGGAGGATTAAACGTTGCGGATAATTTAAAGAGAATTTCCGCAAGCCTGCTTAAGTTAAAAAAATCAGGGATCAAGGTAAGCTTGTTTATTGATCCGGATAAAAAACAAATTGATTCTGCCGGTAAAATTGGCGCAGGGATCATTGAACTGCATACCGGCCGTTACGCTGACGCTAAAAGCATTAAGCAAAAAAAGGAATCATTTAATGAACTGCAGCGTGCTGTAAATTACGCAAGGCTTCAAGGGTTAGCCGTCAATGCCGGACATGGGCTTGATTATGCTAATGTCAAGCCCATTGCTACGCTTGACGGCATAGAAGAACTTAATATTGGTTATTCCATTATTTGTAAGGCGCTATACGTAGGCTTATATAAGGCGGTTGGGGAAATGTACCAGTTAATCAAATGATGTTTATAGGAACTGGAGTAGATATAACTGAGGTACGGCGTATCCGCGCGGCGATAGAAAAGTGGGGAGATGATTTTTTACGTCGTGTTTTTACTGATTCCGAACTTAAAAACGCCAAGACCAGGAATTCTTTTTATCAGCATTTAGCCGGCAGGTTTGCCGCTAAAGAAGCGGTTTTTAAAGCGGCAGGGGATAGTTCTCTTTCCTGGCAGGATATTCAGATAAATAATGATTCTGCAGGTAAACCTGTATGTTCGTTTCTAAACGGTAAGGGCAAACATATTAACGTATTTATTTCAATCTCGCATGTAAAAACCTATGCGGTTGCCAGCGCAGTTATTACACAGAAAAGCTGATTCTCATAAGGGAGATTACGGGCAGATACTGATTTTAGCCGGCTCAAGCAGGTTTTCTGGAGCAGCCTTGCTTTGCGCTGAGGCAGCTTTACGTTCGGGAGCCGGATTAGTAACACTGGGTATACCCAAAAGTATTAATTTGGCGTTAATTAGAGTCAAACCAAAAGAGTTGATTACCTTTCCTTTGCCGGAAACTAAAGAAGGGACTTTGAGTTTAGCGGCGTTTGCTAAAATATCTGTTTTATTTAAAAATATTGATGTTTTAATTATCGGTCCAGGACTCGGTAGGAATAAATCAACTTACGCGTTGGTGAAAAAGATTATGCGTAAAACAAACCAGCCAAAGGTTGTAGACGCCGATGCGCTTAATGCTCTTAATAATTGTTTGGAAATACTTAAAGCGCATAAGGGGAAACTTATCCTGACACCGCACCAAAAAGAGATCTCCAGGCTCTTTGATATAAGTATTGATGTTGTAAAGAATAATAGGAAATTGATTGCGAAAAAGTACGCAAAACATTATAATAGTATAATTATCCTTAAAGGGCACAATAGTATTGTAACCGATGGGTTAAAAGGATTTTATACTAACCGTTCAGGAAACCCCGGAATGGCAACTGCCGGTAGCGGAGATGTGCTAAGCGGAATTGTAGGGGCATTTCTGGCTCAGGGGTTAGATGGTTTTAAGGCTGCCAAATACGCAACATATATTCACGGCTTAGCCGGAGATTTAGCAGCAAAAGAAAAAACACAAATGGGGCTAATCGCATCCGATATTATTGATCAGATCCCTAATGCGTTAAAAATAAGTAGCTGATGCCGGCGTAGCTCAGTTGGTAGAGCAATTGTTTTGTAAACAATGGGTCGGGGGTTCAATTCCTCTCGCCGGCTTTTATTTTGTGATGGGCAGGTACCCAAGTGGCCAAAGGGGACAGACTGTAAATCTGTTGCACCTGTGCTTCAAAGGTTCGAATCCTTTCCTGCCCACCATTTAGTTTCGCAGCACCCGACGCTAATAGGAATTGCGTCGGTGCGCGCTATGTAGCGCGGGATACTCCCGCGGGGGCATATAGATAAAGCTACATCGCGGGAGTAGTTCAGTGGTAGAACAATAGCCTTCCAAGCTATATATGGGGGTTCGATTCCCCTCTCCCGCTAAAATTAAACATAATCTTAATTTATGGTCTTGGCTATTAAAGAAACCAAAGAGATATTACATAATCTCCTGGATAATGCCGGGGTAATAATAATTTATTTGGACGTTAACGAAAATATTGTTTTTTGTAATAAGAAAACCGAAAAAATCACCGGCCTTAAGCATGGAGATATTATTGGTGCTAATTGGCTAAAAGTTTTATTCCACGGTAATAATAATATTAAGCAGGATATGTTTAAAGCAGTCTTAGATGAATGCACGAGGCATAAGAGAGAAAAGGATTTTGAAGGAGTGATTTTAGATAGCGAAAAGAGCGAACGGCTTATTTCCTGGAACCTTACTCCTATAATGATTGAAGGTAATCAAGCCGGAGGCAGCATATTAATCGGGCATGATATTACAAAAATCAGAGAAGCGGGTAACTCTGCGAAAAGCATTGATCAAACACTTAAAAATATCCTCTCTAGCCTTAAAGAATATGCCCTATACGTAATTAATCTAGAGGGCAACATAACTTATTTTGGCATGGGTTCAGAAATTATGCTCGGCTGGAATAAAAAGGATATTATCTTTAAGCACGTCAATATTCTGCATAATGCCGGAGATACCGGCAATAATTTGAATTTTGTTTTAGAACAAGTGCGCTTATTTGGAAAATACGAGAAAGAGACAACATTAATTACCAAAACCGGCGAAGCTATCCCGGTTATTTTAACTGCGAATAAGTTTTTAGATTCAGAAGGCAAACATTCAGGCTATATTTTTATCGCAAAAGATATCACGGAAAGAAAAAAACTTGAATACCAGGCGTTCCAGGTTGAGAAATTATCAGCCCTTGGCCTTCTCTCGGCGGGTATGGCCCATGAGATTAATAATCCTCTTTTGGTTATTTCCGGCCGCTCAGCTTTATTAAAAAAGGAAAGGCTCAGCCAGAAGGTTAAAAATGACCTCGATCTGATTAATTCCCAGGCTGAACGTATTCAAAAATTGGTAGACAGGATCTTGAAATTTTCTCAAAAAACAAAACCTGCTTTTGGTCCGGTAGTTGTAAATGAAGCCATCGAATTTATTCTGCCGTTTGCCCAATATAATAATTTGCCTGATGTTAAAGTAGAGATAAAAAAGAATTTTGAAAAGGATATGCGGCCGGTAAAAGGAGACCTGCATCAATTGCAGGAGGTATTCTTGAACCTGATAATAAATGCTTATCAATCCATGCCTGAAGGCGGAGTAATTAAAATTACCACAAGCAGCTTTGGGAATCTTTTTGCGCTTATCCAGATTAAAGATACCGGAATGGGCATACCTGCAGATTGCCTAAAAGATGTTTTTATGCCATTTTTCTCGACTAAAAATGACGGCAAGGGGCTGGGATTATCAATTTGCCATAATATTATTAAAAACCATAACGGCTCAATAGAATTAGAAAGCCAGGTTGGCAAGGGTTCGACGTTTACTATTAAGCTACCTTTTATTTAAAAAAGAGGAGTGCATATGCTTTATAAAGTCTTAGTAGTTGATGATGAAGCACCGGTAAGAGACCTCTTAAATGATTTACTAAAAAGAGAGGATTGTAAGGTGTCTATTTGCAGCACAGGTGAAGAAGCTCTGGAGCAGTTTAAAAAAGATACCTTTGATGTCGTGCTTCTGGATATTAAACTTCCCGGGATAAGCGGGTTAGAGGTGCTTAAAAATATCCGGGATAGCAATAAAAGCCTTCCGGTAATTATGATTACCGGTTTTGGTTACAATGAAGACCTGATAAGCAAGTCAAAGGAATTTGGATGTTCCGGATATATTGGAAAAAATATGCCCGTGGCACAGATTATAACCACTTTTAAACAATTCACAAAAAATGCTAAAAACGGGGAAGAACCTGTAGAATGAGCGAAGAATTCTTAAAACCTGTACATATAGATGCCTTTGACCTGGACGATGCCTGGTTCCAGTGTCTGTCGGCAATACTGGATAAAGGCCATGCGTATACAATTACCCGCGGCAGTTATGAAGGCCAGAAGCGCCTGGAGTTTGATTTTGTTACAGTAAGAGTACGTAAGCCGGCCCATCAGATAATACCGATTATACCGGAAGGAATGAGTATACCAGCTCCAACGGATATGGATTATATACAGGGTTATTTAAGCTACCTGCTTACCGGGGCAAAGACAGAAACCGAAGATTACACCTATGGAGAAAGGTTGGTTGATCCAAAGGTTAGAATCAAGCAAAACATAAATGGCAAAGACTTAACCTGTGAAATGCCGTTAAACGTTAATCAAATAGAAGAAGTAATTAAGATGTACAGGGAAAAGGGGCCGGGAACTAACCAGGCGGTCATGGAAATCGGTATGCCTTCCGATATAAAATTAGTTGATCCACCCTGCTTGAGGTTGATTGACACGCGGCTGCGTTATGGAAAATTACATTTTATTCTTTATTTCCGATCCTGGGATCTTTGGGGAGGTTTTCCCTCAAACCTGGGAGGATTACAGTTGGTAAAACAGTATATGGCGGAGGAGATTGGCGTAGAAGACGGAGAGATCATAGCGGTAAGCAAGGGGCTGCATCTTTATGATTACGCCTGGGACCTGGCAAAGTTAAGAACAAACAAAAATAATTTGGTTATAAAATAAATGGATAATAACTACGCTCAAGATGAACGGCGCTCATTTACGCGATTAGAATATTCCGCGCCTTTGGGTTTTAAGATTTGCAATAAAGAGACTATTTCTAAGCTTTGTGCCGGATACTCCGTAAATATCAGCCAGTCCGGGATATCCTGCAGCATTCGTGAAAAGGTAAGCCCGGATGATGTGTTATGGCTTTCTTTCGACCGCGCCACATTGGATTTTTGCAGAGAGCTGGAGAAACGAGTGCTTATTTATCAAAATGGGATAATCGGAAATGTTACCAGGGTTGAGCCGGAGGAGGTCGGGACCTATAACATTGGAGTAAGGTTTATAACGAGAGAGGAAAAAAATTTCGGTAACATTTATCCTCAGACTTATTTCTTTGAAAGGGACTTTAAGGCTAATCATGAATAAATTGCGTATAGCGGTATTAGGCGATGGCGGTTGGGGCACAACTCTGGCAGTCCTGCTTTCTACTAAAGGTTATCCGGTTACGCTTTGGGGCGCTTTTGAAAATTATACTAAACTAATGGTTAAAACCCGGCTTAATCCCAAATTCTTGCCGGGGATCAAGATTCCAAAAGATATTCAGATAACCAGCAATATCAAAACTGCGGTTACCGATAAAGAGATAGTAGTTTTAGCTATTCCTGCTCAATATACAAGAGGAGTATTAAAAAAAATTAAAGGTAGTTTCTCCGAAAAAACTGTCTTTCTAAGCGTCACCAAGGGAATAGAGATGGGTTCTTCCAAGAGGATCTCTGAAATTATTCACGCAACACTTGGTCCGGTAAGATTTGCTGTATTATCCGGTCCGACCATTGCTCAAGAGGTAGCTAAAGGCATACCTACTACTATAGTGGCCGCATCAGACGATATAAGGATACGTAAAACCATACAGGAAGTATTTAGTACTGAAAGATTCAGGGTGTATACTAATCCTGATGTTATAGGAGTGGAATTGGGAGGCAGCCTAAAAAACGTAATTGCCATTGCCTGCGGCGTATCTGATGGGTTAGGGTTTGGTACCAATACTAAAGCGGCTATCCTGTCCCGCGGGCTTGCAGAGATATCAAGGCTGGGAAAAGCTATGGGGGCGAAATTAGAAACTTTTAGCGGAATCAGCGGATTAGGAGACCTGGTTACAACCTGTATAAGCAGGCAAAGCCGTAATCGATTCGTGGGAGAACAGATTGGTAAAGGTAAGACCTTAAAACAAATTTGCAGAAATATGCAGATGGTTGCGGAAGGGATTTCTACCGCAAAATCCGCTCATGCTTTAAGCTTGAAATATAAAGTAGATATGCCAATAACAAGAGAGGTATATCGGTTGATTTATTTAAATAAATCCCCTCGTCAGGTGGTAAAAGATTTAATGACGAGAAAAAGTAAAGAAGAGTAGTTGGTAATACGGGGCGTGGCTCAGTTTGGTAGAGCGCAGCGTTCGGGACGCTGAGGTCACAGGTTCAAGTCCTGTCGCCCCGACTTAAATGAGACCACGACTTACGGAACGACAGCGACATAAGTCTTTGGTCGAATTTAATCCTTGCGAGCAAGGATTAAACTGGAGAGCAGGCTATGGAAGAGAAAAGAAAATCCGTACGCATAGTAAAACCCCTGACGGTCAGGTATTCTCCGGAGATAGGCAGTAAAGATAACTGGAATGTTTCTTTTATTAAGGATGTAAGCGAATCAGGGATATCGTTTGACACAAATAAGCAATTCCAGACAGGTGAAATTATACTGCTAATGTTTAAAATTCCTCTTGATCCGTACAATTGGATGGAAACCAAGGGCAGCGTGGTTGATTCGCGCCCCTATATAGGCAAAACTTTTTTAACACGCTTAAAGTTTACTTCTATTAGCGATGCGCAGATAAATCTCATAAGAGATTATGTTACCTGGTTCTTAAGCCAAAAATCTTCCGGGAACCCGGTATCTTCGAATAATGATAAGAGAAAAGCAGAACGTATATATAAAAGTCTAATAGTCAGTTATGGCATACAAAACTATCTCGGCGTAGTAGAAAAATGGGATATTACTACGGTCAGAAATCTTAGTAAAACGGGAATGGTTTTTACTTCCAGCTATGCCTGCGCGGATAAAATTGATTTTATGATAAAATTGCCTTCGCATCCTTATGAGCCTCTGCGTATCCGCGGCAGGGTTATAGAATCCAGCGCGTTAAAATTGGCAAACTTGGAAACCGCAACCGGAACATTCCTTACCCGTGTGGAATTTATTGACCTAAAGGATGAAGAGAGCAAGTTACTTTGCGATTACGTTGAATGGCTTATTAAGAATGATCCAGATAGACCTAAAAAGGAGGATGCGTAAATGAGCTACTCAGGCCCGGAAAAAAGAAAAAATCCCCGCGCGGATGGTCGCTTTATTGTTTCCTATAGAGTCATGGAGAATAATGGCAATAATGATATAACGCAAACTAAAAACTTAAGCTTAGGCGGAATGCTGCTTACCACTAACTGTCCTTTTACGCCTGGTACTAATTTAGCTCTTGAGATCCGCCTGCCTTTTGACCCTAATTCAATTATGCTTATTGGCAAGGTACTGGAATCAAAAGAGATTAGTAAAGATGTAATTTATGACACGCGGCTGGTTTTTTTGGCGATCGACGAAAGGCATCGCAGGGTAATTGGTGATACGGTAGGCTATTACATAAAGAGCAAGAAAGGGTAATTTATGAGAAAGATTAATGTCGGGCTTATTGGTTTTGGCAATATTGGTTGCGGAGTGGTTAAAATCCTGCAGCAGAGGAGATCTTTACTTGCTCAGAAGATTGGTATTGAAATCGTGATTAAAAGAATATGCGATAAGGATTTAACACTAAAGAGGGATGTTTCCGTAGATAAAAACTGCCTTAGCCGCGATGTCAACGAAATTATCAATGACCCTCAAATTGACATCATCGTAGAGTTAATAGGTGGTATCAACCCGGCTAAAGAATTTATTTTAGCGGCTTTAAAAAAAGGCAAACATGTGGTTACTGCCAATAAAGCCTTGCTTGCCGAGCATGGCAACGAGCTATTCGCGGTTGCCAATGAACGGGGGAAAAATATTTATTTTGAGGCTTCTGTGGGAGCGGGGATCCCTATTATAAAATCAATAAAAGAGGGTTTAGTCGCAAACAAATTCACCTCTATTTTCGGTATCGTAAACGGAACCTCGAATTATGTGCTTACCCGGATGTCTAAAGATAATTGTTCTTTGGCTTCTGCAATCAAGGCAGCTAAAGAAAAGGGATTTGCCGAAAAAGACCCCACCTTTGATATTGAAGGCATTGACTCCGCGCACAAGCTGGTATTACTTACTTATCTGGCATTCGGCAAGATCGTCAGCTTAAAGGACATTTTTATTGAAGGCATTTCACAAATATCCGCTTCCGATATTGCTTATGCCAAAGATTTAGGATACAAAATAAAATTATTGGCTATCGTTAAAAAGGAGGCTGATGAATTAGAGGTGCGCGTGCATCCTACTTTCTTGCCTTCTGAACACCTGCTTTCTTCAGTCGACGGAGTTTTCAATGCTATATATGTCTCAAGCGACTTGGCTGGAGACCTGATGTTTTACGGACCAGGAGCAGGGCAGTTATCCGCTGCCTCGGCAGTTGTCTCGGATATCGTTGACCTGACCCAGGATATCAAGGCTGGGCTGTTTAGACCGACGCTAAACTCCATTGAAGATACCTCAATCAAGGGATTACGCCAAATCAGTGAATTTGAAAACAAATACTATATTCGGATTATGGCGGTTGATAAACCCGGCGTATTAGCTAAAATAGCCGGAATCCTAGCAAAGTTTGGTATCAGCATTGCTTCCGTCACCCAAAAGGAAAGATTAAAATCCCAGGTTGTCCCGGTAGTCATGGTGACGCATGAAGTAAAAGAAAAAAATCTGCGCGGTGCCTTAAAGATGATTGATAAAATAAAAGATATTAAAGAAAAATCCGTAGCCATAAGAATAGAAGGTGTTTAGTGAGCGAAAAAGCATATAAAGGGATAATACAAAGATACAGAAAACTACTGCCTGTCACCGAGAAAACTCCGGTGATAACTTTAAATGAAGGCAATACTCCATTAATTTATGCCGGTTACCTAAGTAAACTAGTTGGCAGGAAAGCGGAAGTTTATTTAAAATACGAAGGGCTTAACCCTACTGGTTCTTTTAAAGACAGGGGGATGACTTTAGCAATATCCAAGGCCTGCGAAGAAAAAGCTAGCGCGGTCATCTGCGCTTCTACCGGGAATACTTCGGCTTCTGCCGCTGCTTATGCGGCACGTGCCGGAATAAAATGCATTGTGCTCATTCCCAGTGGAGCAATTGCATTAGGAAAACTCAGCCAGGCATTAATTCATGGCGCAAAAGTATTGGCGATTAAAGGAAACTTTGACGATGCCCTGGATTTAGTCAAAGAGATCGCTCAGCATTATCCTGTAAAACTGGTGAATTCGCTGAATCCTTACCGTATTGAAGGCCAGAAAACAGCAAGCTTTGAAATCTGCGGCTATCTTGGGGATGCCCCGGATTTTCAGTGCATGCCGGTAGGAAACGCGGGCAATATTACCGCCTATTGGAAAGGGTATAAACAATATAAAGCTTTAGGGTTAAGCGGGAAACTTCCGGTTATGTTAGGCTTCCAGGCAAAAGGAGCTGCCCCTATTGTAAGGAATAAACCGGTTAAAAATCCTGAGACTATCGCCACTGCCATACGTATCGGTAACCCGGCAAGTTGGAAAACAGCGGTAGAAGCACGCGATGAATCAAAAGGCTTAATTGATATGGTTTCGGATACAGAGATTTTACAGGCTTATAAAATTCTAGCACTTAAAGAAGGTGTTTTTGCGGAACCGGCTTCAGCAGCTTCTATTGCCGGCCTGTTGAAATTAATCAAAAAGGGTTATTTCAAGAATAAAAAATGCAGGATTGTGTGTATATTAACCGGGCATGGGCTAAAAGACCCGGAGAGGGCGATTAAAACAGTAAAGCCGCCTAAAGTTATGGCCGCAAATTTAAAATCAATAATTGAAGAAATTGGTTACTAAAAATAATATCCTGATTACTGCCGGTTCTACCTGGGTGCCTATTGATAAGGTCAGAGTAATCAGTAATATCGCAAGCGGCCAGACCGGATTTATACTGGCGAATAAATTTAAAAGGATTGGCGCCAAGGTTACATTATTGCTTGGCCCGGGTGATTTTTGCGCATCGAGGATTTCAGGCGTAAGAATAATCAACTTTAAGTATTTTTCAGAGCTCGAACAACTTTTGAAAGATGAGCTAAAAAAAAGAAAATACAAAGCGGTTATTCATGCCGCAGCAGTTGCAGATTATCTACCCGAAAAAACAATGCATCACAAAGTTAGTTCGCGGCTTGATAATTGGAAAATCAATTTGGTTCCTGCGAAGAAATTGATAAACAACTTAAAGGATTACGATACCGGATTAATTACCGTGGGTTTCAAATTTGAGCCCGACGCAGGAAAGAAGATGCTGATTGAAAAAGGCAATAGGCTGCTTAAACAGGCAAATCTGGATTTAGTAGTTGCCAATTCTAATACGAATAAGGCTTATCAGGCTTACATATCAGATGGTACGGATAAATACGGGCCTTTTTTGAGTAAATCAACAATGGCGGATTATTTATCAAAAATAGTTATGGAGTTCTAGTATGGCAAAATATATTGTTTTGGTGGGAGATGGCATGGCGGATTACCCCATAGAGGAGCTGGGTATGCGTACGCCTTTGGAGGCGGCGCGTACACCGAATATGGATTTTATTGCCAAAAACGGTCAACTTGGCCAGGCCAAAACCATACCTGAAAAAATGACCCCGGCATCCGACGTGGCCAATCTTTCTATTTTAGGATATGATCCAAAAAAATATTATTCGGGCAGGGGGCCCCTGGAGGCTGCGAATCTGGGCGTTGAATTAGAGGAAGATGATGTTGCCTTCCGCTGCAACTTAATCACCGCAGGAAGCGATACCTTGCTCGATTACAGCGCTGGGCACATTAAATCCAGGGAAGCCGAGAAGCTGATTAAATTCCTTGATCAAAAGCTGGGTACCAATAAAATGCGCTTTTTTTCCGGGGTAAGTTACAGGCACCTGCTTTTAGTCAAGCGCGGGTCAGAGTTAAAACTTGAAAATCTGAAATGCCGTGCGCCGCATGATATTTCAGGGCAAAACATAAACAAAAATCTGCCTAAAGGTGAAAATGCGGATATAATTATAAAACTTATGCGGGATTCACGGGAAATTCTCTCCGGCCATGAAATTAACCACGTGCGCCTGGATTTGAAAGAAAACCCGGCAAACATGATCTGGCTTTGGGGGCAAGGCAAGAAACCAAATATACCTAAATTTATAGATAAGTTTGGCCTTACGGGAAGCGTGATCTCGGCGGTTGACCTGATTAAAGGATTAGGCCGCATCCTTGGTTTAAATGTCATCAATGTACCTGGAGCTACAGGTTATTATGATACTAATTATGCAGGCAAAGCCAAAGCGGGAATTAAATCTTTAGACAAGAATGATTTCGTTTTTGTACACGTGGAGGCCCCTGATGAAGCCGGGCATAATGGAGACTTGAGGGAGAAACTTACGGCGATTGAACGTTTTGACCAATTAATAGTAGGCCCTTTCCTGAAATATTGTGAAAATAGGGAAGATTTCCGTATTTTGGTATTGCCGGATCACGCTACTCCGATTTCTCTAAAAACCCATATCTCCGATGCGATACCATTTGCGATCTACGGCAAAGATATACCTAAAAAGGATTTTCTTGCTTATAACGAGAAGGAAGCGCAGAAATCTGAATTGTATTTTGAAAATGGATACCAGCTTATGGAGTATCTTATACTAAACACCCCGCCGTTAACAATCACCCGACGCTAATAGGTATTGCGTCGGTGTGCGCTATGTAGCGCAATTGCGCGGGTGTGCCCTTCTGGGCAAGGAGAACAGACAATGTATAAGGGGTTAGTTGTACAAAAATACGGGGGTTCTTCCGTTGCAAACGTAGAACGTATTCAAAAGGTTGCAGAAAGAGTGGTAGGCTATCAGAAAAAAGGTTATCAGCTGGTAGTTGTAGTTTCCGCATTAGGAGACACTACTGATGAGTTAGTCGAGTTAGCAGATAAAATTAATTCTGAACCCTCAGAAAGAGAAATGGATATGCTGCTTTCAACCGGAGAGCAGATTTCCGTAGCCCTACTGGCAATGGCTATCCATAAATTAGGGGCTCAGGCGATTTCATTTACCGGAGCCCAGGTTGGTATTATTACCGACACCAGCCATACCCGCGCCAGGATTATTAAAATTAACGCGGATAAAATTAAAGAAGAGCTAAAGAAAGGAAAAATAGTTATAGTCGCCGGTTTTCAAGGCGTAACCTTAAATCAGGATATCACTACTTTGGGCAGGGGCGGATCGGATTTAACCGCAGTTGCCCTGGCGAAAGAACTTGCTGCCGGATCCTGCGAGATTTACACCGATGTTGAAGGTATTTATACTACTGACCCGCGCATTGAGCCAAAAGCCAAAAAAATTAAAGAGATTACTTATGATGAGATGCTCGAAATGGCCTCCCTTGGCGCCCAGGTGATGCAGGCCCGCTCAATTGAGGTTGCCAAAAAATTTGATGTACCTTTACATGTGCGTTCATCATTCTCAACTAAGACCGGAACAATGATTATTAAGGAGGTAAAGATGATGGAAGAAGTGGTCGTAAGCGGCATAACTTTAAATAAGAACCAGGCTAAAATTACCCTCTGCGGAGTTTCCGATAAACCAGGAGTAGCAGTCAGGTTATTTCAGGATCTGGCTGTTGCCGGGGTAAGCGTAGATATGATCGTACAGAATGTAAGCCATACCCGCTTAACCGATATATCTTTTACTATTGCTAAGGCCGATAGCGCCAAGGCCAGTAAAATTACCAAAGCAGTAGCCAAAAAAATAGGCTCAAGCGATGTCCTGCTTGATGAGGATATTGCCCGGGTCTCTATCGTAGGGGTAGGGATGAAATCCCATCATGGCGTTGCGGCAAAGATGTTCGGGATAATGTCCGACAATAATATTAATATTGAAATGATCTCGACTTCTGATATCAGCATATCCTGTATCATAAAGAAGAAATTCGCTGAAACCGCGGTTAAGAAATTACATGAAGAATTTGGTCTAAATAAACGAGGCTAAGCATGAGAAATGTAAAATTATATGATACCACGTTACGCGACGGCTCACAGGCAGAAGGAGTTTCTTACTCGGTAATGGATAAAATCCGCATAGCGGAGGAGCTGGATAAAGTTGGTATTCATTTCATCGAAGGCGGCTGGCCGGGTTCAAACCCGAAAGACCGGGAGTTTTTTTTAAAAATCAGCCGCAGCAAGCTCAAAAATTCCAAGATTGCCGCCTTTAGTATGACCCGTAGACCGAATATTTCAGCCTCTGAAGACTCAAATTTAAAAGCGCTTTTAAAATCCAACGCTCAGATAATTACTATTGTCGGGAAAACCTGGGATTTCCATGTAACTGAAGTCTTAAAGGCTTCGCTGGATGAGAATCTGGCGATGATCGAAGATACAGTTGATTTTCTGGTAAGAAAAGGTTTTTTGGTTTTCTACGATGCCGAGCATTTTTTTGATGCCTATCAAGCAAATAAGGACTATGCCTTAAAAACCCTTGATGCCGCATGCTCCGGAGGGGCAAAAGCAATTTGCCTATGTGACACGAACGGCGGGTTTTTAACCAGCCAGATATATGGCATAACAACAGAGATAAAAAATAAAATCGCTGACACGGAGATAGATCTGGGCATCCATTGCCATAATGACGCAGGCGTTGCGGTTGCCAATTCTCTGGCCGCCGTAGAAGCAGGGGCAAATATTGTCCAGGGAACAATTAACGGCTATGGTGAGCGCTGCGGAAACGCAGACTTGATCCCGGTTATCGCCAACCTAAAGATTAAATTAAAAGTTGACTGTATTTCGGATGAAAATTTAAAACAGCTTTCGCACCTTTCGCATTTTGTCAGCGAGATCAGCAATATGCGAGTAAAGAGCGAACAGCCTTTTGTGGGGGACTCGGCATTCGCGCATAAAGGAGGGATGCATATCAATGCTATAATGAAAAACCCTCTAACTTATGAACATGTTAATCCTTTACTGGTAGGTAATCATCGCCGCATTTTAGTTTCCGAACTGGGAGGAAAGACCGGAATTCTCTTAAGGGCTAAAGATTTAAGCTATGATCTAAGTAAAGAAGACCCTCAAACTAAAAAGATCCTGAAATTAGTGCAATCTCTAGAACATAAAGGATTCCAGTTTGAGGCTGCCGAGGCATCCTTTCAGATATTAATGAAAAGATCATTAAGAAAATATAAAAAGTTTTTTGAACTGGAAGGGTTCAAGGTAGTTATCGAGAAGCATTCAAATAATAAGATCACTTCTGAAGCAGTGATTAAGCTAAAGGTAAGAGGAGTTAAAGAGCATACTGCCGCTGAAGGCGATGGCCCAATTAACGCATTAGACAATGCCCTGCGCAAGGCCTTAAAGGATTTTTATCCGACTTTAGCTAAAATGCATCTAGCTGATTTTAAAGTACGCGTCTTGGATGAAAAAGCAGGCACTGCCGCAAAAGTGCGCGTGTTAATCCAATCCCAGGATGAAAAAGATATTTGGGATACCATCGGAGTACATGAAAATATAATTGAAGCTAGCTGGCAGGCCCTGGTTGACAGCGTAGAATATAAGCTCCTTAAGGATCAACAGCAAGGGTAAACAGTAATGGCTGAAGAACTATCCAAACAATACAATCCCAAAGAAACAGAAGAGAAGTGGTATAAGATTTGGGAAAAGAATAATCTTTTTTCCGCTAAAGCATCCCCCGGTAAGCCATCCTATTGCATAGTTATCCCTCCGCCGAATGTCACCGGAATACTGCATATGGGACACGCCCTAAACAATACCATCCAGGATATCCTGATCCGTTATCACCGGATGAAGGGATTTAACAGCTTATGGATGCCGGGAACCGACCATGCGGGAATTGCCACCCAAAACGTGGTCGAGAGATCCCTGGCAAAAGAAGGATTAAAACGCCAGGATTTAGGTGTCGATAAATTTATTTCTAAAGTCTGGGAATGGAAAGAACGCAATGGCTCAACTATTATTACCCAGCTAAAGAAATTAGGCGCTTCCTGCGATTGGTCACGCACCCGCTTTACAATGGATGCGGCCTATTCAGAAAGCGTAGCTGAGGCCTTTATCTGGCTTTACAAAAAAAAACTTATCTATCAGGGTTACTACATTATTAACTGGTGCCCTCGCTGTCAAACAGCATTAAGCGACGAAGAGGCCAGCCACGTAGAATTACAGGGTAACCTTTACTACCTGAAATACCCGTTGAAAAATAACCCGAATGAATTTATCAGTGTTGCTACCACCCGGCCGGAAACCATGCTTGGAGATACTGCAGTAGCAGTAAACCCCAAAGATACCCGTTATAAAGAATATATAGGAAAAACTTTAATTCTTCCCCTGGTAAACCGCGAGATTAAAATTATCGCAGATAGTATAGTAGACATGGAATTTGGAACGGGCGCGGTAAAAGTCACCCCTGCGCATGATCCTAATGATTACCGCATGGGTAAAAAACACAACCTGGAATTCATTAACGTAATGGCCCCTGATGGCAAAATGAATTCATTGGCCGGCAAGTTCTCCGGGCTTGACCGTTTTAAAGCAAGAGAAGCGATACTGGAAGAATTAAAAACAACAGGCTTATTAGAGAAAATCCAGGAGCATAAACTTTCTGTCGGGCATTGTTACCGCTGCCACACAATTGTCGAACCATACCTGTCAAAGCAATGGTTTGTTAAGATGCGCCCATTAGCCAGACCGGCAATTAAAGTAGTAAAAAAAGGAAAAATTAAATTTTACCCCCAACGCTGGACAAAAGTTTATCTTAACTGGATGGAAAATATCCAGGATTGGTGTATATCCCGGCAAATCTGGTGGGGCCACCGCATACCGGTTTATTATTGTAAAAGTTGCCAATCCAAGAATCCGACCAAGGGCATTATCGTATCCAAAACAGAACCGGAAAAATGCCCAAAGTGCGCCTCAACCGATATATTCCAGGAAAAGGATGTTTTAGATACCTGGTTTTCCAGTTGGCTGTGGCCATTTGCCACATTTTACTGGCCAAAAGAAAACGCCGACCTGAAATATTTTTACCCTACCGCAACTCTGGTCACTGCCCCGGAAATTATTTTTTTCTGGGTAGCGCGTATGATTATGTCCGGCCTGGAATTCAGAAAAAATATCCCTTTTAAAGATGTTTATATCCACGGGACTGTACGCGATATAGAAGGAAAGAAAATGTCTAAATCTCTAGGCAATGTTATTGACCCCCTAGAAGTTATTGCCGAATACGGCACGGATGCCCTGCGTTTCAGCCTGATTTCCATCACCGCTCAGGGTCAGGATGTTTACCTATCCAAGGAGAGATTTGAACAAGGCCGGAACTTTGCCAATAAAATCTGGAATGCCTCAAGGTTTATTTTGATGAACCTTAAACCAGAAAATGCAAACGCAGATTTATGCGTTTTCTTTAAAAATGAAAAGCTGGATATTGCCAACCGCTGGATAATCAGCCGTTTTTATTCTACCCTTAAAAAAACAGATGAGGATCTGGCTGCTTACAGGTTTAATGAAGCGGCTAACGGTTTGTATTCATTTTTCTGGCATGAGTTTTGCGACTGGTACCTGGAATTAATCAAGCCGCAAATAGGCGAAAAACAAACTCAACTAATTATGTATAAAATCCTGGAGAAATATCTTAGGCTAATTCATCCTTTTATGCCTTTTATATCCGAAGAAATATGGCAGCGTCTCCCAGGGGCAAAAGATTCAATTATGCAGCAGAAATGTCCGCACCTGCAGCAGGACTTAATCAGCAACGATGATGAAAAGCAAATGCAGCTGGCTTTTGATATTATTAATACCATAAGAAACATGCGCGCGGAGATGGAGGTAGGCTTAAACAGCCGCATCGAGATCAAATTAAGTTTTTCGGATAAATCCATGGAAAAAACAACCGCGCCGTTAATAATCTATATCCAGAACCTGGCCAAGGTAGAAACTTTAAAGATAACCGAAACATACCTGCCCCAGGAAAACGAATTTGCCTGCGTGCTTAAAGATATAAATATTGTGATGCCGCTTAAGGGAATAGTAAATGTAGCGGAACAAATCAAAAAAAACCAGTTAAAAATCGATAAGCTAAGGTCTGAAATTAAAAATAAAGAGGCCATGCTTGCTAATAAAAATTTCCTCGGCCGTGCCCCCAAAGAAATCATCGATACGGAAAAAACAAAATTAAAAGATATGCACGAGCAGGTAATCAAGCTAGAGGTGATAAAAAATGGTTTGCGATAAATACTTCCTGTCGGAGAAAAAACCTGAAATTAACCCGGAGAAACTTGAAACAATAGTCAGGCACGCCCTGATTGAGGATATCGGCCGGGGAGATATTACCACCCAGTTGACTATCCCTAAAGATAAAATCATTAAAGCTAAGATCATCGCCAAGGAAGATTTCCTGGTTTGCGGAATGATTGTAGCGGAAAAGGTATTCAAATCCGTGGATCCTTCGATCGATTTTATCCAAAAAATAAAAGAAGGCAGAATAACCAAGGCCAAAAAGACAATCGCGATTATTTCCGGCAAGGCCAGCAGTATACTTACCGCAGAACGCGTGGCTTTGAATTTATTATCGCTGCTTTCCGGCATTGCCACTAAAACCCGCGAATTTGTCAAAGAAATCGAACCCTACAAAACAAAGATTACCGATACCCGTAAAACCATGCCTGGTTTAAGAGAATTGCAAAAATACGCCGTCAGAATAGGAGGCGGACACAACCACCGGATCCGCCTCGATGAAATGATCCTGATCAAAGATAACCATATCAAAGTTACTGACGGCTACATCAAACTGCCCAGCGTACCAAAGGGTTATAAAATTGAGATAGAAGTACAGAACCTGGAAGAATTTAAACATGCGCTATATTTTAAACCCGATGTGATCATGCTTGATAATATGAAAATTGAAGATATCCGAAAGGCGGTAAAGATCAGGAACAATACGGAATTTAAAAGCCACCACCTGCCCAGCAAACTTGAAGCCAGCGGAGGTATATACCTTGATAATATAAAAGATTATGCCTCAACAGGCGTAGATATAATCTCAGTCGGAGAACTGACTGATTCCGTGAAATCCGTTGATATCAGCCTGGATGTTATTTGATGATTTATGAGATTTAAACTTGTTGCTAATTTTAAGCCCTGCGGCGACCAGCCCAAGGCAATACAAGATCTCAGCAAATCCATACTCGCCAAAAACCGCTATACCACGCTCCTGGGGGTTACCGGCAGCGGAAAAACCTTTACCCTGGCTAATCTAATTGCCAGGCTAAACAAACCAACCTTAATCATCTCACACAATAAAACATTAGCCGCCCAGCTATACTCTGAATTTAAAGAATTCTTTCCGCAGAACGCGGTTGAGTATTTTGTAAGTTACTATGACTACTATCAACCGGAAGCATACATCCCATCCACGGACACCTATATTGAAAAAGATTCATCGATAAATGAACGCCTGGACCGTTTAAGGCTCTCTGCGACAACCTCATTAATGAGCCGCCAGGACGTAATTGTTGTCGCTTCGGTTTCCTGTATTTACAACCTGGGTTCTCCTGAAGAATACCAAAACCACCTGTTAATCCTTAATAAAGGCGAACAACTGGGGCGCGAAGAATTGATCTCCAGGTTAATCCAAATCCAATACGAACGCAATGATTATGAATTTAAACGTGGCAAAATCAGGGTTCGCGGAGAAATCGTTGAGATATTCCCCTCATACAGCGAAAAGGCGCTGCGCATAGAATTAAACGGAGATTTTATAAATAAGATTTCCGTATTTGAACCGGTATCCGCGGAAGTTTTAAGCAATATCGACAGAATCGCTATCTATCCGGCAAAACATTTTATTGTCTCCGGAGATAAAGTTAACGGGGCAATCGCCTCAATCAGGGAGGAATTAGCTATCCAACTAAAAAACTTAAAGCAAAGAAATAAGTTATTAGAAGCCCAGCGCCTGGAATCACGCACAAATTATGATTTAGAAATGCTTAAGGAAATAGGATACTGCCACGGAATAGAAAACTATTCCCGGCATTTAAGCGGTAGGCCAGCGGGCAGCCGGCCGTATTCAATGATTGATTATTTTAAAGGGGACTTTTTAACCATTATCGATGAATCTCACGCGACCATACCGCAAATAAGAGGCATGTATGCCGGGGACAAGGCAAGAAAAGAAACTCTTGTTGAATATGGGTTTAGGCTCCCGTCCTGCCTGGATAACCGGCCGCTAAAATTCACCGAGTTTAACCAGCTTACCGGCAGCACAATTTTTGTCTCAGCTACGCCTGATGAATATGAGCTAAAATTAAGTAACCATAAAGTTGCTGAACAGATTATCCGGCCTACCGGCCTGCTCGACCCGGAAATAATAGTTAAGCCCACAACCGGGCAGATCGAGGATTTAATCAGCCAGATTAAGCTACGCGCAAAAAACAAAGAAAGGGTATTGGTAACTACGCTTACTAAAAGGATGTCCGAGGATTTAGCTAATTACCTTTCAGAAAAAGGAGTAAAGGTAAAATACCTGCACTCCGAAATAAAAACTATAGAGCGTTCCAGGATACTGAAAGAATTAAGAGAGGGGAAATTTGACTGCCTGGTGGGAATTAACCTGCTTCGCGAAGGCCTGGATTTGCCTGAAGTTTCATTAGTAGCAATCCTGGATGCGGATAAAGAGGGATTCTTGCGTTCAGCCACAAGCCTTATACAAGTAGGGGGCCGGGCCGCGCGCAATATTAACGGGACGGTAATTATGTACGCCGATACCATTACCGGCTCCATGAAAAAGGCAATCGGTGAAAGCAGGCGCAGAAGAAAACTCCAGCTTGAATTCAACCGGAAAAATGAGATTACTCCGCGTTCGATCCAAAAATCCATCAAGGAAGGGATTGAAGTCCTTGAGCAGACCGATGAATTTGTACGTGAACTGACCGGAGAACCCAGGGAGCAATACCAGTTGCATAAATATATTTCTGAGTTAGAATATGAAATGGAGCTGGCAGCGCGCAACCTGTTATTTGAAAAGGCGGCCAGCTTAAGAGACAAGGTTAAGGAGCTAAAACATGCTACTGGCAATTGATATTGGCAACACAAATATATCCTGCGGTATATTTAAAGGGCCAAGATTAATCAAACAGTTTGATATCCCCACAAAAGCCTGTTTTAAAACAAGATTTATTGAAAAGCTTAAAAATACCCCTAAGATATCCGCCAGTATAGTCTGCAGTGTTGTGCCGGAAAAAACAAAAGTTATTTTACATAACCTGATATCCCTAACCGGCAAACTACCCTATATAATAGGTAAGGACTTAACAGTTCCCATAAAAAACCTTTACCACAAGCCAAAACAAGTAGGCCAAGACCGGCTGGTGAATGCTTATGCAGCAAGCATATTTTACCGGGCTCCACTGATTGTTATAGATTCAGGCACCGCCATCACCTTTGACGTAATTTCTAAAAATAAGGAATACTTAGGAGGTTTAATTGTCCCGGGTATGGATATTTGCCTTAAGGCGTTAAAAGAAAAAACTGCCTTGCTTCCAGAGGTAAAGTTAGCCAGGCCGAAAATGCTTATCGGTAAAGATACTAAAAACAGCATCTTAAGCGGTATTGTTTTTGGCGTAGCGGATTTATCTGACGGGATAATTAAAAGAATCAGGCAGCGATTCGACAAAGATGCTTTGGTTATCGGAACAGGAGGAAATATCTGCCTGATTAAAGAATACTCCAAGGTTCATATGAAAATTGATAAGGATTTAACCTTAAAAGGAATTAATCTTATTTATAGGCATGAAATCAAAAAACGCATTTAATTTTATAATTATCACAGCAGCTATCTGTCTTTTGCCTGCCTTGCCGGAGGTTTCTTTTGGACAAAAACCGGAAACTCCTAAGAATGATAACGGCGCAAAAACAGTTATTGAGCAGGCACTTAAGAATTATGAAACGCAAAAACAGAACGAACAAGATGATTTAACGGCACAGCTTAATTTCCGCTTAGGCCAAGCAACAGAAGGCTGGATTAGCTCAGCTAAGAATAACAGGTATAGTGAACTAGGCACATTCATTGAACAAAACTGGGATAAACAAGCGCGGACTTATCTGATCACCCCTGTTCGTTTTGATTATTATTTAAGGGGGTATGAATATAACGTAACTGATAGCGACGTAATTAAGACCGATTCTATAACTTCACCCTACAAGGCTGTAGTAGTAATAAAAGAGTTGCTTTACGCTGAAAAATATCACCATCCTAATATTAGTGACACAAAATTATATTACTACACGGTTACAAATTTCTACACACTTGATTTTGCGTATAAAGATGGGGATTTTATCCTGGTAAGCAGCGATACTAGAATGGAGG
>Ga0247841_10003068_pt1 | contig 31667 bp, 24 predicted proteins | sample LaCruzMarch2015__2_FD_192410 | JGI IMG/M metagenome (GOLD analysis project Ga0247841, IMG submission 192410) | Freshwater microbial communities from meromictic Lake La Cruz, Castile-La Mancha, Spain - LaCruzMarch2015_18m | ecosystem: Environmental > Aquatic > Freshwater > Lake | place: Spain...
TGGCCCGCTCCATGGACCCGGTGATCCGGTCGGCATAGAGGATGGCCTTGCCGTTGGCGTTGCGGGCGGCCCGGCCGATGGTCTGGATCAGCGAGCCCTCGGAGCGCAGGAAGCCTTCCTTGTCCGCGTCGAGGATGGCCACCAGCGAGACCTCGGGCATGTCCAGCCCCTCGCGCAGCAGGTTGATGCCCACCAGGACATCGAACTCACCCAGCCGCAGATCGCGGATGATCTCCACCCGCTCCACGGTGTCGATGTCCGAATGCAAATAGCGGACCTTGACCCCGTGCTCGTTCAGATACTCGGTCAGGTCCTCGGCCATGCGTTTGGTGAGGGTGGTCGCCAGCACCCGCTCGCCGACCGCGACCCGCAGACCGATCTCGGACAGCAGATCGTCCACCTGACTCAGCGCGGGGCGCACTTCCAGGTCCGGGTCGACCAGACCCGTAGGGCGCACCACTTGCTCGACGATGGCGCCGGAACAGCCCAGTTCGTACGCGCGCGGGGTGGCCGACACATAGATGGTCTGGGGCTGGCGAGCCTGGAACTCCTCGAAACGCATCGGGCGGTTGTCGAGCGCCGAAGGGAGCCGAAAACCGTAGTCGACCAGATTTTCCTTGCGTGAGCGGTCGCCGCGGTACATGCCGCCCAGTTGGGGGACCGTGACATGGCTCTCGTCGATCACCACCAGGGCGTTGCCCGGCAGGTAGTCGTAGAGGGTGGGCGGCGGCTCGCCGGGACCGCGCCCGGAGAGATAGCGGCTGTAGTTCTCGATCCCGGAGCAGTAGCCGACCTCCATCATCATTTCCATGTCGAAAAGGGTCCGCTGCTCCAGGCGCTGCGCCTCGACCAGCTTGTTATTGTCGCGCAGCCAGGTCAGCCGATCCTTGAGTTCCAGCTTGATCTGGTCCACGGCGTTGAGCACGGTCTCGCGCGGGGTGGCGTAGTGCGTCTTGGGGAACACGGTGTAACGCGGGACCTTGCGCAACACCTCGCCGGTGAGCGGATCGAAGACGGACAGGGCTTCGATTTCGTCGTCGAACAGCTCGATGCGCACCGCCTCCTCGTCGGATTCGGCAGGGTGAATGTCGATCACGTCGCCGCGCACCCGGTAGGTGCCGCGAGCCAGCTCGATCTCGTTGCGCCGATATTGCAGGTCCGCCAGCCGACGCAGGATGGCCCGCTGATCGATCAGGTCGCCGCGGCTCAGATGCAGGACCATCTTCAGATAGGCATCCGGATCACCCAGGCCATAGATGCTGGACACACTCGCCACGATGATGACATCCGGACGCTCCAGCAGGGACTTGGTCGCCGACAGACGCATCTGCTCGATGTGTTCGTTGATCGACGAATCCTTCTCGATGTAGGTATCGCTGGCCGGGATGTAGGCCTCCGGCTGGTAGTAGTCGTAGTAGGAAACGAAATATTCCACCGCGTTGTGCGGAAAAAACTCCCGCATCTCGCCGTAGAGTTGGGCTGCCAGGGTCTTGTTGGGCGCCAGGATCAGCGCCGGGCGCTGCACCGCGGCGATCACGTTGGCGATGGTGAAGGTTTTGCCGGAGCCGGTGACGCCGAGCAGCGTCTGACCCGACTCGCCGTTGTTCAGTCCTTCGACCAGACGACAGATGGCCTCCGGCTGGTCACCGGCGGGGGCGAACTTGGCGACCAGTTCGAAGGGTCGGGACATCGGTGTGATTTCCTCGATGCTTGATTTAACGCTTGGATCATGGGGGCGATCCACCCAAAACCGGAACGATCGTACCGCGCCCCCTAAGGGTTTCGCTCGAACATCGCGATTGATGGCACCAAGGCAGGGTCCCGATCAATGACGAAGTTCAAGATGCGTCGCAATTCGCGACAACGCGGGGCCATTTGAGCTGCCAATCGCGGACTGCGCAGGCGCTACACGCCTCATCAACGCCACGCCCGGCCGGCCAACGCTGATCCTGAGCCCAGACACGATCGCTCATCCCTCGACTGGCCGACCTTGTCGGCCAGCCTCGTCGGGGGCCACCGACGCACCCTGGTTGGCGCCGCGTCTACGCCACCACGATCTTTCGGTATCCGCATATCGTTTCTCAATTGCCAACGCACCTGCTGCGCCTGACCAGAGCCGTGGCCGCTGCCACTGGCACGCTAGCTGCTTAGGCCCCATGAGCGAGCGCTTCCGAGTCACGGCGGCGACCAAGCACCCGGATCAGTGCCGACGCACCCCCGGCCATCACCAGACAACCTTCAGTTGAGGAGTTTCTTGATGATTCGATCGATATTGTCGGCAAGCGCTTTACTCGTAAGCAGCACCGTTACCGCCGAGATCACATTTCAAGATGTCACCAACACCGCCGGCCCGTTCCATACCGGCTCCTCCTGGGGCGCATCCTGGGGCGACCTCAACGGCGACGGCCGGCCGGACATCTACGCCAACAACCACCAGATGCGCGGTTCACTCTGGCGCAACAACGGCGATGGCACCTTCACCGATGTCATTCTCACTGTGGATCGGCAGCGGGTACTGACCGGAGAACATCAGCAGGATGCCCATGCCGGAACCTGGGCTGACTTCGACAATGACGGGGATCAGGATCTATTGACAGCCCGCAGCTCCGAGGGCGGCCGCGGACAACTTTTCGTCAATTCCGGTGGCATCTTTACCACAGAAATCGGCGTCGCCGTAGGCCTCGGGAGTTTCACCGCCGGACGGATGGCCACCTGGTTTGACTACGACAACGATGGCGTCCTCGATCTTGCCGCCCTGACCTCAGGTTTTACCAAGATTTACCGCAAAGGCTCATCCAAGTTCTCGGATACCACGTCCCAGGTTGGCATGAGTTCCAAGTGCCATCACGACAACTACGCTCAACTGATCGATATCACCGACGATGGCCGACCGGAACTGATCTGCGGCACGGTCGCCAGCTACCCGGAAAAGGTATTCGATACCACCACCAGCGTGTTCCAGGATCTGACATCGCTGGTCAGCCTGGACTATCTTGTTCCGGACGTCGCTTTGGCCGACTTCAATAATGATCTGAAGATTGACATGTTCAAGCTGCGGGGACGCGTGCGTCCAAGCGAGGCCCTTCTGATCAACCCGAACCGCATCGAGGCTTATCTTGCGGTTTCCGATGAAAGCGAGGACAAAGGATTCACCTTCAACGCCGACGGCCCCATTATAGTCCCGTCGTTCAGCTTTGAACGCGAGAACGTGAAGGACGATATCGTCGTCTACACCGGTGCCGGCCGCTGGAGTCCGACCACCTTGCCATTTACGCTCGATCCGGCCGATTCATCGAATTGGGGAATCGCCGACGACCGCTCGGCACCCGGCGTCTACATCGGATTCGATCCGGCAACACAACAATGGACCGTACGCGCCAGCCCAGGCTCGGCGGTCAGCCGTAACGCCTATATTGCCATTGACGGCAGCGGTCTAACACAACCCCAGCCGCTCGACTTTACACCCCCGGAATCACCTCAGCAGCCAATTCTCGTGGTCAATGTTGGCGGCCAATACCTTCCAGTCAGTAATTTTGGTATCGATGAGGTGTGGTGCAAGAGTGTTGTCGCCGGCGATTTCGACAATGACATGGATGTGGATCTGTACCTCGCCTGCGGGGCCAGTCTGACCAATCTCCCGGACCGCCTCTACGAAAATCTTGGTGACGGCACCTTTGCCGAAGTCGCGAACGCGGGCGGGGCTGCCGGCATTCAGGGCGTCGGTCTCGACAGCAAGGCGGGCGCCGCCGAAAGCGTCGTGATGGCCGACTATGACGTCGATGGCGCGCTGGACCTGTTCGTGACCAACGGAGCGCTGCTCACCCCAATGCGCGTCGGCGGTCCGGATCAACTCTTCCGCAACACCAGTCGCGGCAATCATTGGATTCAACTGGATCTCGAAGGCACCACGTCGAACCGCAGCGGCATCGGCGCCAAGGTCTATGCCTACGCCAACGGGATCGGTCAAGTCCGCGAACAAAATGGCGGCTACCATCGCTCGTCACAGGATCAGATGCGCGTTCACTTCGGACTCGGCGGCAATACCACCGTCGATCTGACGGTGGAATGGCCAAGTGGTCGGGTGGACCAGTTCCCCGGGGTCACGGCCGACAGCATCTACCAAGTGACGGAAGGCGGGGGGATCGAGCCGTTGACATTCGGTCCGGTGCCTGCGCTGCCGGCACCCCAGCCCGGTGACGAGTGCGGGCAGCCGGCCTATACCAAATCACTCGATCAGGGAATGTTCCTGTGGAAGGACTGCGCCACGAAACAATGGTCTCTGCGCGCGGGCTCCGGTGGATCGGCGACCATGATAAACTATTCCGGCCAGTTCACCTCGAACAACGCCTTCACGTCCGTGACGACCTATTCACTCGAGGCCGGTGATGTCGTTGACACCGCCGATTCCAGCAAGATCGGCTTCTCGCTCAGTTCGGTCGGTAACGGCGATGACGGCTTTCAGTTTAGTACGACCGGAACCTCGACTTGCCTGTATGTCACCAAACCCGAGGCTGTTCGCTTGTTGGTTGGCAGCAAGACCTTGCCGGCGACGCTCCCTTTGAATCTGACGACACTCTCGTCGGCGGGCTGTTCGAGTGTCGGCATCGCGATCGGCGATGTAACGGTTGACGAGGCCGACAACAACGCAGCCTTCACTTTGAGCCTCTCACAGGCGAGCGCGACGCCCGTCACGGTGGACTACGTCACCAGGGACCGTAGCGCAGTCGGCGGGGCGGACTATGCGGCAACATCAACTCCCGTTACCGTTGAATTCCCGGCCGGAACGCTGTCGCAGACGATCTCTGTTCCGGTCTACGACGACGCGATCCAGGAGACCAACGAGTCCTTCGAGGTGTCACTCGCGAATGCGACCAACGCCACCATCGAACGCGCGGTCGGCGTTGCGACCATCATTGATAACGAGCTGTCGGCCTGCGGAGCGCCCGTCTATAACCGGGCAACGGATCGCGGCGTTTTTCTATGGAAAGACTGCGCCACCGGCACCTGGTACGCGCGCATGTCGCCGGGCGGCAGCACTCTGACGTTCCAAGGCAGCGTCAGCGCCGGAGTCAACTTCCCGAGCGTCACCGGCTTCAGCATCGAGGCCAAGGATACGCTGGATTGGGTAACCGATCCCACGCGGATCAGTTACGCACTCGCGGTCTCCGGTACCGGTCAAGACGGGTTTGACTTCCAAGTCGTGACCGATGCCGGTGTCTGTTTCCGGTTGGATTCCCCGACCACAGAGAACCTGTATGTCGGATCGGCCCGCCAGCCGGTCACAACGCCGCTCGATCTCTCCACCCTCGGTGAATGCGGCGTCGCGCCGATCCCGGTGGTCTCGGTCAGCCCGGTCAGTATCCCGGAGAGCAGCGCCGCCGCAACGCTGACGGTGAACCTGTCGGTTGCGGCCTGGACCACGGTCACCCTGGATTATACGACCGTCGATGGCAGCGCGGTTGCGGGGTCGGACTATACCCCGGTCAACGGTACGCTGAGCTTCGCCCCCGGCGAGACCAGCAAGACGATCAGCCTGCCGATCGTCAATGACGCGGTCACCGAGACTGAGGAAACCTTCGGGCTGAATCTGAGCAACGCGGTCAACGCCATCATCGAGACCAGCTCGGCCACGGTAACCATTCAGGATGACGACACGGTGGTGACCGTCTTCGCGGAGAACTTTGAGAATGCCGCGGGCTGGGTGGTCAATCCCAACCGCACCGATCGGGCCACCAGCGGCCAGTGGCAGATCGGCGATCCCGAGGCAACCAGCTCCAACGGCGTGTCACTTCAGCCCGCCAACGCGCGCGGCGGCGTCAAGGCCCTGGTGACCGGCACGGCCGCGGGGAGTAGCGCCGGCAGCTACGATGTCGACAGCGGGGTCACCTCGATCCGGTCACCGAGCATCGTTCTCCCCGCGACCGGCACCCTGACGCTGGACCTGAGCTATTTCTTCGCTCACCTGACCAACGCCTCGAGCTCCGACTACCTGCGTGTCACACTGCAGGGAGCGAGCGGGAGTCGCGTGCTGCTTCAGCAACTCGGCAGCGCCGCCAATCGCACCGGGAACTGGATGAGTTTCACCGCAAACATCTCCGAGTTCGCGGGGCAAACGATCACGCTGCTGATCGAAGCGGCTGATAACAGCTCCGCCTCTCTCATCGAGGCGGGTCTGGACGACATCAGCATCACGCGGCACTGAGGACCCGGCGGACGGGCGGGGGCTCCCCCCGCCCGTCCGCCGCCAGGCGGGATGCTCCCGCGGCACCAATTACGGTAACATGGCTGATCGGTTCCAAATCCAACCCTATCAGGCATGCAGAGACCTCCGTTGATGACCATCAAGCTCGCCGCCCGCGTCCAGGCCGTCAAGCCGTCCGCCACCCTCGCTGTCGATGCCCGCGCCAAGGCCCTGAAAGCCGCGGGTCAGGACGTCATCGGTCTCGGCGCCGGTGAACCCGATTTCGATACCCCGGACCATATCAAGGCCGCGGCGATCGAGGCCATCCACCAAGGATTTACCAAGTACACCGCGGTCGATGGCATGCCCAGCCTGAAGGCGGCCGTAGCCGCCAAGTTCAAGCGCGAAAACAACCTGGACTTCGCCGTCGACCAGATCCTGGTCTCGTGCGGCGGCAAGCAGAGCTTCTTCAATCTGGCGCTTGCGGTCATCGATCCGGGCGACGAGGTGGTGATCCCGGCGCCGTACTGGGTCTCGTACCCAGACATCGTGCTGCTGGCCGGCGGCGCCCCGGTCCTGGTCCACGCCGGGGCCGAGCAACACTTCAAGATCAGCCCGGCGCAACTGAAAGCGTCCCTGAACGAAAAGACCAAACTCGTCGTCATCAACAGCCCCTCCAACCCCACCGGCATGGCCTACAGCGCGGCCGAACTCAAAGCCCTGGGCGCCGTCCTGCGGGACTTCCCGCGCGCCCTGATCGCCACCGACGACATGTATGAACACATCCGCTGGGATAGCGCGCCCTTCGTCAACATCGTCAACTGCTGCCCGGACCTCGCCTCGCGCACCCTGGTCCTGAACGGCGTGTCCAAGGCCTACTCCATGACCGGCTGGCGCATCGGCTACGCCGGCGGCCCCGCGGAGGTCATCAAGGCCATGACCAAGGTGCAGTCGCAAAGCACATCCAACCCCACCTCCATCGCCCAGGTGGCGGCGCAGGCGGCACTGGAGGGCCCCCAGGACTGCATCGGCACGATGGTTCGTGCCTTCAAAGAGCGGCACGACCATGTGCTGGAGCGCCTGAACGCCATCCCGGGAATCGAGTGCCTCCCCACCGACGGAACCTTCTACCTCTTTCCGCGTGTGCAACAGGCGATCGATCGGCTGACCGGGGTCCACAACGACCTTGAATTTGCCGAGCACCTGCTGGAGAAGGTCGGGGTCGCGCTCGTTCCCGGCTCGGCCTTCGGACTGGCGGGCCATGTGCGCATCTCCATCGCGACCAGTCCGAGCAACCTCGATCAGGCAGTCGATCGCATCGCGTCCGCGGTCGGGTAGGCAGTCGGAACGGTCGGGCGGACGGCTTGAACGCAGTGACGAGCGAGGCTGATCGTGGCCCCGGCGCCTAGGCCGGGGATGGTAGGTAAACTAAAATCACGTTTAGACCTTAGGGAGATTTGTCGCCATGAACGCGGATCGAGCATCCCGAGAAACCGGGTTTTCCCTGATCGAGCTGTTGGTCACGGTGGCGCTGCTGTCCATCCTGCTGGCCCTCGGTGTTCCAGCCTTTAACGAGCTCATCGCCAGCACGAAGCTGACCAGCGCCACCAACACCCTGATCGGCCATCTGCAGTACGCGCGTGCCGAGGCGATCAAGCGGGGACGCGGGCTCGTTGGCGTGGGACCTTACAAAAGCGATACCGCTTGGCTTGACGACGACTCTTGGGAAGGTGGCTATATGGTTGCGGCCGCCGACAACGCCTCCACTTCCAACCTGCGGGTTTTGCGGCGCGTGGACAAGACAGACTTAGCGTCACTCACCATCACGTCGAGCATCAAGGCGGCTATCTATTTCGAGAGTGATGGTTCCGTCAATGCTGTGACCAACACCACGCTGCGAATCTGCAGCAAGAATGACCCAACCAAGAAACGTAAAGTCGTGATAAGTTCGATGGGGCGCGTCCGCGCATCCGACCAAGACTTCACGTGTCCGTAACGGGCGCGGTGATGTGACCTCTGAATTTTTCAGAAACTGATTGACTAAGGGCTCTGGATCGAATATATTTCCCGGCTCGCGATATTCCCCGGTAGCTCAGTCGGTAGAGCGGATGACTGTTAATCATTAGGTCGGCGGTTCGAGCCCGTCCCGGGGAGCCAAATTTTTGATCTTGACTGAACGGCCTTCTCCAGATGTAATGTCGTGTTCGCAGGTTGTTCCACTGCGACACCCGTGTCGGAAAGAACTTGGGCCCAAAACCGCCCAGTTGCATTGCCCAGGTAGCTCAGTTGGTAGAGCAGGGGACTGAAAATCCCCGTGTCGGTGGTTCGATTCCGCCCCTGGGCACCATAAAATCAGCAAGTTAGGACACGCAAGGATGCGTGTAGATGCGCCTGATTTCGCCTCGTTTTTGTCCCTTGGTGGTACCTCTACTGGTACCTGACCCATCGAAAATAGTCCTATCGGTCGCTTTTGATAAGGGCTATAACACACAACGGCTTAGACGCATCCCGTCTAGGCCGTTTTCGTTTGGCCTGGACGTTGCCAAGCGCGCTTTGGTACAGCAGCAAGGGGACGGCGGGATGCAGAAGAGGGCGCCGCGGGACTCGGCGGTGAGCTTGATGGTGGTCAGCGGGAACGACCTGCATCACTTCGCGGGAACTGCGGGAACGCCGGGAACATCGTTGATTAAAAGGCTCAATATGGGTTCCGGACTGCTGAGTCTGGCTCGCTCTCAGGGTGGTCCAAGCGTACACCACACGTCAGAACTCAAACAAGCTGACGGACAGTTTCCCGCCGATGATCAACCTTCAAGACCTGCTGGACGACGCCAAGTGCTACGACAAACTCCGTCAGTTGCGTTGGCCAGAGGGTGTTCTTTGCCCCCACTGCGAGGCGTCGCTGATCACGAAGCAGGGACATGATACGACCCAGCCAGCGCGGCAGAAATACCGCTGTGGGGCCTGCCTGCGCTATTTTGACGATCTGACCAGGACCGTGTTGGCAGGCCATCATCAACCGTTAGAGACATGGATTCTATGTTTATATTTCATGGGCTTGAATCTATCCAACGCACAGATTGCCGAAGAACTCGGTCTCAATCCGAACGATGCCCAGCGGATGACCGAGCAGCTGCGCACGGGGATCGTTGAGCGCCAGCCTGAACCCGTGTTGTCTGGGGAGGTGGAGTGCGATGAGGTCTACGTCATCGCGGGTCACAAAGGACATCCGGGCGCGGTCCAAAGAAAAAGACGCCGGGGTCGGCGGCGGCGACTCAAGGGAGCACGCGGACGGGGCACCCTCGCGACGGAGAAACCGCCGATTCTCGGAATGATTCAGCGCGGTGGAGCGGTGGTCATCCGCATGCTGGAGAATGTCCAGCAGAAGACGATCCGGCCACTGATCGAGACCTTTATCACCCCTGGAACCCGTGTGCATACAGATGAGTACGCTATTTACTGTCGGCTGACAGAGTGGGATTATGAACACAAAACCGTCTGCCACAGCCGCGGGGAGTATGCTCGTGACGAGGACGGTGACGGCTTTCATGAGATCCATGTCAACACCATGGAAGGCTTCTGGTCGTTGCTGCGTTCCTGGCTGCGACCCCATCGCGGGATCTCGCAAGAGAAGTTACCGCTCTACTTGGGCTTCTTTCAGTTTGTTCACAATACACGCATCCGTGGAAAAGGGCTGCTGACTCCGCTGTTGGCACAGCTTGTGTCATAACAACTCGTGGACAGTCCGGAATCTATATTGAGCCTTCGAGTTTTCCAGCAGTTCCAAATTTGGGTGGCCGCCGCCAACAGCGTCTCGACAGCGAGGCCGATGGTGGATGCGCTGCGCTTATCCACCCTACGAAGCCGGCTCCGTTGTAGGGTGGATAAGGCGCGCTGCTCGGTCTCAGGGACTCGGCACGGCGGTCGCGCGCGCCGCATCCACCAGAGGTCGCGCGGTGCCGCCCAAATTTGGAATTGCTGCGAGTTTTCGGTTTGCGTTGAGGTAGACGACTGCTTCCATTATAATCAGCGGTCCGATGCGCCGATGTAGCTCAGTTGGTAGAGCAACTGATTCGTAATCAGTAGGTCGGCGGTTCGAATCCGCCCATCGGCTCCAATAAAACAACGGCTTAGACGGGTTTCGTCTAGGCCGTTTCCGTTTGAGTCAGCATAGAGTCAGCACGCGGGGCCAAGTCGGCGCCGGCTTGCCGTTCGTCGGGCCGCTCAGCGGTAGGGCCTCGGGCATGGAATCTGAGCCGCGGTTCAGATTTGCAGCCGTACGCCCGGTGCGCGCGAGGGTGTCAGGTCCAGCGCCGGCCGCTTCGCCCTGGGGCCTCGGGCCGGTCCAGGTGGAAGCCGGATTTCAGATACGACTTAACGGTTGCCCGTATGCGCGGGGGATTCGTCCTTGTCGGTCAGCAGTTCGAGTGCTGCGCGGATGCTGGGGAATTTTCCAAATCGGACACGCGCGTCCGATTTGATGCGACGCGGAGGCATTGATCACGGTTCCGGCCACGGGACATCGTAGGGTGGACAAGCGCAGCGCAGTCCACCAGCGGCGGCGCGGGGTTCGGTGGACTGCGCTAGCGCTTGTCCACCCTACGGCCGGAACGATGATCAAGGCCGACGCGGATGTACCTGCTGGCGGTGCGTTCGGTGAACTCAATCGCCCCGCTTTCCTGCTGCGCCTTCAGCCACGGCAACCACTGGCCGTGGGCCAGGGACGCCCCGAACACGGAGATTTCAGCAAGGTTTCGCTGTAACAGGTCAGTGGTCGGTCAGCTCGAGGCGCCGTTCAATGCGTTCAACGCGACGAATAACGGTCTGTAGGGTTTCCCGGTCACTGGCAGAAAGGGCATACAGGCCGCCTAGCGTCTGTTCCATGACAGACATCCGCAGGTCCATACGGTCGAGCCGTTGCTTGATGTCTGCGATATCCCCTCGCATCGCGCGCAAGTGTTCGAGTACCAGGCTTTCAATGTCGGCGGTCATCTTGGGTTCTCCGGGTGAATGGGTGTCGGGGTCACTTGGCGGCGGTGCGGGCACGGGTCGGAAGTTGGGTGACTTCGGCCGCGGGGGTCAATCCGGCCGCACCCATGATCCGGGCGCCGTGCTGGTCCAGGGCCGCCCGTACCGAGTCCTCACCGAAGCGGGCATAGACCGCGGTGGTTGACTGGTTGGAGTGATTCAGAACCCGGCCGATCAGGTGCAGACTGTTACCGGACTGTGCGAGCCAGGAACCGACCGTGCGGCGAAGGTCGTGCAGCCGCACATCAGCGACCCCGGCCGCCGTGCGGACTCGCCCCCATGGCTTGCTGATGTTGACCAGGTGGGCGCCGGGCAGCTTGCCGGGCAGGACGTAGGGGTTGCCCTCGGTCTGGGGCAGGTCGCGCAGCAGGGCCACGGCAGGCGGGCTCAGCGGGATGTAATGGGTTCGCCCGGCCTTGGTGTCGGGCAAGCGCAGTTCCGCCCGCGTCCAATCCACGTCTGCCCATTGGGCCTTGAGTAGCTCGGTCTTGCGGGCGCCGGTCAGCAGGTACAGCCACAGGGCCGCGCGGGCCGATGCGTTCGGTTCTTCGTTGATCGCCTGGGCGAGACGGGGTAGTTCGTCATGCGTCACCCAGCGGTCGCGCTTGGCTTCCGTGAAGCGGTCAATGTCGCGGGCCGGGTTGCCGTGCCCCTCGGGAACGAATCCCCAGCGGCGAGCAAGCTCGAACATCTTGGACAGCAGGGCAAGCACTCGGTTGGCCTCATAGGGGGCGCGCTTGCCGATGGTGCGGTGCAAGGTCTCCACGTCCGGCCGGGTGATCGCCCGCGCCTTGAGGCTTCCCCACTTGGGCAGGACGTAGGCGTTGATCCGCCGTTGGTCCTCGTCGCCTGACTTCTTGGCGTTGCCGTGCCGATCCATGTAGGCGGCGCACAGGTCGCGCATGGTCTCGCCTTGGCGTTCCTGCTCGCGGGCCGCCACGGGGTCGGCGCCTTCGGTCTCGACCTTCGCCAGTTCCGACCGGGCCACGGTGCGGGCTTGGTCCAGGGTCAGCACGCCGTTGGTGCCGATGGTCAACAGCCGTGACCGCCCGGCCGCGCGGTAGGACAGGACGAACCCTTTGCGTCCGCTCGGGAAGATGCGGCAGCCGAACCCTGGCACTTCGTCGTCCCACAGGACGCACCGAGCGTTGTTCGTGCCGGTGTAGGTCGCCGCGTCAATCGCTGCCTTGGTCAGTCCCACGTCGTTCGCTCCCCTGGTTTTGAGTCAGCACTGAGTCAGCAGAAGGGGGCGACTCAGGGCGTACCTTGCAGTAAAGGATAGCACGAGCGGACGGGGTAAGCTGTTGTTGCAGCTTAGGGAAGCGTAACCAATGGGAAGCGAGCGAACGCCCGACTCTCAGATTCATAATCAGTAGGTCGGCGGTTCGAATCCGCCCATCTGCTCCAATAAAACCAAGCGGTTAGGCGCAACGCCAAAACCGTTAAGTGTCCGAAAACCCCGCCAGGTTAACGCTGAGGGTAACCAACGCGTCGCGTCAGGTGCAGTTAGGGCCTGTGATGCCCGTTTGTCGACTCGCTCAGCGGTAGCGCCATAGCGTCCCAGACTCAACCAACCGCGCGAGGAGAACGCACCATGACCGCTGAGATTGAAAGTCTCGTCTTAGAGCATCTGCGCGCGATCCGGGCCGACATTGCGGCCTCGATCAAGATTCCGGCCACTTGGGCTCGCCGGGTGCGTAGTCAGGCCATCCTGGCCTGACACCGTCAGGGCTGGAAGCCCTGACTACGCACGCCGCTGGCCGGGCAAACGATCAAGGCCGACATTGCCGATCTCAAGCGGGAAGTCATCGGTAACAGCGTCCAGCGATCCGCGATGGGGCAACGACTGGCAGGACTGACCGCGGCGGTCTACGCGGGCAAGTCCGATGTTGACGAACTCAAGCGGCGGTTAGAACTGATCGAGAGCCATTGAGCGGCAGGCCAGTGATCGCCGTTGCTTGCCCCTAGCCTCTCACCAAGGCGCTGCCGCTGAGCGAGGGCCGCGGGTCACGTCGCTGCCTTGCGGGTCGCTAGCGCGGTCACTTCGGCCCCGGGGGCATCCTGAAGGGTCGTCGGCATGGAATTCGGCGATTGCCGGAAATCGCCTTAGGTTTCGGCAATCGCCTAAACCAGTTTCGCGACCTTCAACAAAACGCCCACAACGATAGTTGTTTGCAGGACGCCCGCACCAATCACCCAGCGGGTCAGGTCGTCTTTCGTCTCGGCAATGTCGCGCTTCATTTCAAGCCGCAAGACTTCGATGGCGTGTTGCAGGTTGTTCTCGTGTTCGGCGACTTCGGCCTTGGTCGACATTTGTCGATCGAGGATTTCGGCCAGTGCGCGGGCTTGGGTCTCGGCTTGCTGTGGGCTGAATCCGCCGGCCTTGAGCGTGTCGGCATAGGCCAAGGTGTCAAGAATGAAGCTGGCCATGGGTGCGGGCTCCGGGTGAAAGAGGGTGGGCCGCGTGGCGGCGCTCCGGGCGCGGGTCGGAAGCGCGGTCACCGCTGCCGAGGCTGGCCGACGAAGTGGAAACGCTCGCCGCCCGGGTCGATGAGCACCTGAAGACGATGGGATCCGCTTGGAAATGACTGGTTGTCGGCGCCTTATTAAAGTATTCTCAGATTTCGTTAACAGCGCCGCGCCTTATTAACGGATCCAGTCCCATGCACCGTGACAGCACCGGGCACTATGCCGCCAGTCTCGCCGGGGGCGAGGCTGTCCGCGCCTTCGTCCCCGCGCCCCTGCCACCAACCCCGCCGCTCGACTTGGGCGGCACACGGCAAGCAGCCCTGGAGCACGCGACTTTGGCCCTGGGTCGCCTCGACAGCATCGGCCTGCTGCTACCCGATCCGCAGCGCTTCCTGTACGCCTATGTGCGCAGGGAGGCGGTGCTGTCCTCCCAGATCGAGGGAACCCAGTCATCCCTTTCCGATCTGCTGCTCTTTGAACTCGAGGAACAACCCGGGGTCCCCTTCGACGACGTCGTGGAGGTCTCCAACTATGTTGCCGCGCTGGAACACGGCATGACGCGCCTTCGCGAGGGCCTCCCGCTCTGCAATCGGCTATTGCGCGAGATGCATGCCCGCCTCATGGCGCGCGGACGCGGCAGTGACCAGGCCCCCGGCGAGTTTCGCCGCACCCAGAACTGGATCGGCGGCACCAGACCCGGTAACGCCCGCATCGTCCCACCGCCGGCCCAAGAAGTCGAGCCCTGCATGGGCGCGCTGGAGACGTTCATCCACGACGCGTCCGCTTCGCTTCCCGTGATCCTCAAGGCGGCCTTGGTGCATGTCCAGTTCGAGACCATCCACCCCTTTCTCGACGGCAACGGCCGCCTCGGGCGACTGCTGATCGCCATGGTGCTGCATGAGGGCGGGGCACTCATCCAGCCGTTGCTCTATCTCAGCCTTTATTTCAAGCAGCACCGCCAGGTCTATTACGACCTGCTGGACCGGGTGCGGACCGACGGCGACTGGGAGGCCTGGATCGACTTCTTTCTGGAGGGCGTGGAGCAAACCGCCAACAGCGCCGTGCAGACCGCCCGCCGGCTGGTGGATCTGTTCCAGCAGGACACCCGGCGCGTCCAAGCCGGCGGGCGTGGCGCGGCCAACACCCTGCGCGTGCTCGATGCGCTACGGCAGCGGCCACTGTGCAACCTGGCCCACGCCAGTTCAAGCGCCGGGATCAGCTTCCCCACCGCGTCCAGGGCCATGCTGGTACTGGTCGAATTGGGTATCGCCCGCGAGCTGACCGGCCAACGCCGCAACCGGGTGTTCGTCTACGATGCCTATCTGGGGATACTCAACGAAGGGGGAGATGCGCTGTGACGCGGGACGACAAGCTGACAACCGTCGATGGCTATCGTGCCCTGTTGGACCAGATATCGCAGACCTACACCCAGGGCCGCGTGCGGGCGATGCAGGCCGTCAACGCGCAACTCGTCGAGACCTACTGGCAGGTGGGTCGGCACATCGTCGAGTTCGAGCAGGGCGGCAAGCTCCGCGCGGACTACGGCAAGGCGCTGATCACCAACTTGGCCAGAGACTTGGGTCTACGCCACGGCAAGGGGTTCAGCCGCAGCAATCTGGTCTACATGAGGCTCTTCTATCTGCGCTACCCGATTGGTCAGAAGCCTTCTCACCAATTGAGCTGGTCGCATTTTGTGGAATTGCTCAAGCTTGATGACGACTTGGAGCGCGGCTTCTACGAGAAACAGACGGTCGCCGAACGCTGGTCCGTGCCGGAGTTGAAGCGGCAGAAGTCCGCCGCGCTGTTCCTGCGACTCGCCGCGAGCAAAGATCAGGCCGGTATCCTCAAACTCGCCGCCCAAGGTCAGATCGTCGAGCAGCCCGCCGACCTGCTGCGTGAGCCCTATGTGTTCGAGTTCCTGAAGATCCCCGAGCCCTGGCAGGTCTCGGAGACCCAGCTCGAAACCCTGCTGTGTGACCACCTCCAGCACTTCCTGCTGGAACTCGGCAAGGGCTTCACCTTCGTCGGCCGGCAGTACCGCATCACGCTCAACAACACCCATTACCGGGTCGATCTGGTGTTCTATCACCGGATCCTGCGTTGCTTCGTACTCATCGATCTGAAGATCGACGAGGTGCAGCACCAGGATATCGGCCAGATGAACCTGTATCTTGGCTACTTTGCCAAGGAGGAAAGCATTGAGGGCGAGAACCCGCCCATCGGCATCATCCTGAGCCGCCACAAGGACGAATTGCTGGTGGAATATGCCACTTACCAGATGAATGCCTTGATCGTAATCCCGGCCGGCGTTATGCGTAGTCAGGGCTTCCAGCCCTGACAGTGTCAGGCCAGGATGGCCTGACTACGCACCCGGCGCGCCCAAGTGGCCGGAACGACGATCAAGGCCACCCATCCTAAGCCCCCTTTTCAACCTGACATCCGCCCTTCATGCCTTCTCTGTACTGGACAGGAAAAGACGCCGCCGTGGTGGCCATCCGGGACGTACCCTACCGGCCCCTGGTGGCGGTGCCGCGCCTGAGCTACGGCGAGCCCGCGACCGAAAACCTGCTGATCCAGGGCGACAACCTGGACGCACTCAAGAGCCTGCTGCCGGTCTATGCCGGACGGGTCAAGTGTGTCTTCATCGACCCGCCCTACAACACCCGCTCCGCCTTCGAGCACTACGACGACAACCGCGAGCACTCCATCCGGTTGTCGATGACCGCAAGGTTTACGCCGGCCATGAGGGGTTGGACGCCGCCTTTGAGCGCCTGACCGCCGTCCCGGACATGGACACGGACGAACAAGGCCGGGTGCTGGCATCCTTCGTGAACCTCTGCCGGGCCTGGCCCCCGCTGGTGATCGTGGACGAGGCGCACAACGCCCGCACGCCCCTGTCATTCGACACGCTGAAGCGCTTTGCGCCCGCCTTCATCCTGGAACTGACCGCCACCCCCGCCACCGACCCCAAGAGCGGCAGCAATGTCCTGGTGGGGGTGTCCGCCCGCGAACTGCGCGACGCGACCATGATCAAGTTGCCGGTCGTGGTGACGGAGTACGGCGGCGACTGGACCGCCACGGTGGCTGGTGCGGTGCGCGAGCGGGCCATGTTGGAGGATCTGGCGCGCCAGGACGGGCGCGGCATCCGCCCCATCGCCCTGTATCAGGCCGAGCGTAAGGACGGCACCGTGACACCGGAGGCGATCCGCACCCACCTGATCCAGAACGAGGGCATTGCCGAGGACGAGATCGCCATCACGCGACAGAGCGCCCAGAGCACGACCTTGTGCATCCAGCCCGATGCCTCGCCCGCGGCCATCGACCGCCTGTGCGAGCGCCTGCCGGCCAATCAACGCCAGCCCGTGCGTGATGCCTATCGGCAGGCCGTGGCCCTGCGTTGCCCGGCCGAGCGGGGCGAGACCCTGACCCTGCCGTTGCTTGCCTGGCGCCAGGACGACTTGATCCTGGGCGAGGCGACCGCCGAGGAACTGCGCCACCACGGGCGCTTTTCAGCACGCGACTGCCCGCCCCATGACTGCGACTGGAGCAACGACCGCCAGGCTACCACGAGCGAGATCGACGCGGACGCGGCCGGGCATCTGGGCATTTCCGACGCCAGGATCCGCCCGGTGCCGCAACGCGCCTTGGGCGAGCAATGGGATCGGGATTGGCTGGTCTACTGGCTGCGTAACATGGATCGGCATCCGCGCAGTTTCCGGCTGCCGTGCCCGTCCGCGCACGGGGACTGGTTCTATCCCGACTTCCTGGGGCGCCTGACGGACACCCGCCTGTTGGTGATGGAGTACAAGGGCGGCTATCTGGAGCCCTTCGATAGCCGCAAGCGACAGATGGGCCTGGCCTGGCAGCGGGCAATGAACGGGCAAGGGGTGTTCCTGTGGATCGGCGATTCGGCCGAGACGTCGCGGGGGCGCAGCATCGCGCAACAGATACAGGCTGGGTTGCGTGGGGGTTGGGCTGCGCACACCATGCCGTCCGGCCGCCGCGGGCCGGGGTCTGGTGGCTGACCATGGCTCGACATAGCCTTCGTACCTGATATCCGGACAGACCCTTGGTGTAGGGGCGGGTTTGAAACCCGCCCCTACGTCCGGTTGTCACGTCCGACGGCGATATCACAGCACCGGACTTGCCGGGGTAGATTCGGTCGCTGAGCCGGTGTTGGTGCGGATGCGGTCGTTCAGCCACTCATCGACTCGTGCGGAGTTGGGTCAGCGCACTTCCGGGGGTCGCCGCAGGTCGGTCCGGTGCCCGCGGGAGACCATCAGGTCCGGTCCGGCGCCACCTTGCCGCGTCAGGTGATCGCTCGGCTGGTCCGTAATCCTCGCCCATTTCGCGCTATGCTTGGCGCACTGACGCGCGCGGTGGGTTCCAGACGGTTTCGACCGCGCGCTCCCCTGGTCCTCCAACGGGAGTTACGCCTTGGACATCGCCGAACTGCTTGCCTTCAGCGTCAAGAACAACGCCTCCGACCTGCATCTGTCGGCCGGCCTGCCGCCGATGATCCGGGTGGACGGGGATATGCGCCGGATCAATGTCGCTGCGCTGGAGCACCGCACCGTGCACTCTTTGGTGTACGACATCATGAACGACAAGCAGCGTAAGGATTACGAGGAGTTTCTGGAGACTGACTTTTCGTTCGAGATTCCAGGCGTGGCGCGTTTCCGTGTCAACGCCTTCAACCAGAAACGCGGGGCCGGGGCGGTGTTTCGAACCATCCCGTCCAAGGTCTTGAGCCTGGAGGACCTGAACGCCCCGAAGATCTTCAAGGATATCGTCAATGTCCCGCGCGGTCTGGTGCTGGTGACGGGGCCTACGGGTTCGGGCAAGTCGACGACCCTGGCGGCCATGGTGGACCACCTGAACGACAACGAGTATGCCCACATCCTGACGATCGAGGACCCGATCGAGTTCGTGCACACCAGCAAGAAGTGCCTGGTCAATCAGCGCGAGGTGCACAAGGATACTCTGGGTTTCAGCGAGGCCCTGCGCTCCGCCCTGCGTCAGGACCCCGATATCATCCTGGTGGGTGAGATGCGCGATCTGGAGACCATCCGCCTGGCGATGACCGCCGCCGAGACCGGTCATCTGGTGTTCGGCACCCTGCATACCACCTCGGCGGCCAAGACCATCGACCGGATCATCGACGTGTTCCCGGCAGCGGAAAAGGAGATGGTGCGCTCCATGCTCTCGGAGTCGCTCCGCTCGGTCATCGCCCAGACGCTGCTGAAGAAGGTCGGCGGCGGGCGGATTGCCGCCCATGAGATCATGATCGGCACGCCGGCGATCCGCAATCTGATCCGTGAGGCCAAGGTCGCACAGATGTACTCGGCCATTCAGACCGGCCAGGCCCACGGGATGCAGACCCTGGATCAGAACCTGAAAGACATGATGCAAAAAGGCCTGATCACGCGTAAGGATGCCCGCAGCAAGGCGCAAAACAAGGACGACTTTATGTGATCGCGACCGTTGCGTGCGGACAGGATCCCCGCGGTAGACCGGGTGTTCCGAACTGACGCTAAGGTTGCCAACCCACGATTGAGGTATTTTCTCCATGGACCTGAGACAAACGCTGGAGCAATTGCTGGTCACGCTGGTGGATAAGAAAGGCTCGGACCTGTTCATCACCGCGGGCTGGCCGCCGAGCGTGAAGGTCGACGGGATGATTGGCCCGGTCAGTAAGCAGTCGTTGAGTGTGGAACAGGCCCGCGACATGGTGCATTCACTGATGAATGAGCGTCAGCGTGCCGAGTTTCAGGCCACCAACGAGTGTCAGTTCGCGATCGATCGGCCCAAGCTCGGCCGATTCCGCGTCAGCGCCCTGGTCCAGCGGGATGCCGCCGCCATGGTGCTGCGCCGTATCGAGACCAAGATTCCCACCATCGAGGAACTCAAACTGCCTCCGGCGTTGCGCGATTTCGCCATGTACAAGCGCGGCCTGGTGATCCTGGTCGGCGGCACCGGCACCGGCAAATCGACTTCCCTGGCCGCGATGGTGGGCTATCGCAACCGCCACAGTACGGGTCATATCATCACGATCGAAGACCCGATCGAATACGTTCACGATCATGACGGTTGTATCATCACCCAGCGTGAGGTGGGCGTTGACACCCAATCTTTCGATGTGGCGTTGAAGAATACGCTGCGGCAGGCTCCGGACGTGATCCTCATCGGCGAGATTCGGACCCGCCAGACCATGGAATATGCCATGACCTTCTCTGAGACCGGACACCTGGTGCTGGCCACCTTGCATGCCAACAACGCCAACCAGGCCTTGGATCGTATCATCAATTTCTTCCCGGAGGATGCGCGCAACCAGCTCCTTCTGGATCTGTCGCTGAATCTCAAGGCCGTGGTTGCCCAGCAGTTGATCGCGCGCAAATCGGGTCATGGACGACGCGCCGTGGTGGAGATTCTCATCAATACGCCGCTGGCCGCCGACATGATTCGCAAGGGCGAGGTCTACAAGCTCAAGGAACTGATGAAGAAGTCGCCGGAGCAGGGGATGATCACCTTCGATCAGGCGTTGTTCGACCTTTACCAGGAGGGCGAGATCAGCTTCGAAGACGCCCTGCGCCTGGCCGACTCAGCCAATGAGGTCCGGCTCATGATCAAACTTCAGGGCGGCAGTGCGCAGCGCGCGGCGATGGATCGTTCGATCGAGGGCATTACGCTGGTCGATGAGGACGATGACGGGATCATTCGGCTGTAGTTACCGGGAACCCAACATCTGAACGCCGATTCGGGTGCGCGCTCGCTGCGCGCCGGAGCGTTGGTGCTGGCGGCGCAGGGAGTCAAGCTGGGGCTTCAGATTGCCGCTATGGTTCTACTGGCGCGGCTGTTGACGCCGCTGGACTTTGGGCTGGTTGCGATGGTCAGCGCGCTGACCGGACTCGTCGGGCTCTTTGCCGGTCTGGGATTGTCCCAGGTCATCGTGCAGCGGGCGCAGATCACCCAAGCCCAGCTCAGTACGCTGTTTTGGTTGAATCTCGGGTTTGGCCTCTTGTTGACGCTGGCGGTGATGCTGTCCGCGCCGGGGATTGCCTGGCTTTATCATGACTCCCGCTTGACCGCAATCGCCCTGCTCGGTGCGCCGGTGTTGGTCATCGGCGGGGCGGCGGTCCACTACCGCGCGCTGCTGTTGCGGCAGATGCGGTTTCGCATGTTGATGCTGATCGACATTCTCGCTCTCACGCTGTCGGTGCTGGCGGGGCTGATGATGGCTTGGTGGGGGGCGGGTTATTGGTCCCTGGTGGCCATGCCGGTGGTTCAAGGTGCGATCCAATTGCTCGGACTGGGGCTTGCCTCCGATTGGCGGCCGGGACGGCCGGTGCGCGGCTGTGGCGTGCGGCCGATGCTGCGTTTCGGCGGCGATCTGCTCGGGGTAACCCTTTTTGGGTATCTGGCACGCCAGATCGACAAGATCGGAGTGGGTGTCCTCTACGGACCCGTATTGCTCGGTTATTATAGTCGCGGTTATCAGTTGTTCATGCTGCCGAGTTCGCAGATCTCCACGCCGCTGCACGAAGTGATTGTACCAACCCTCAGCCGACTGACCGCCGATCCGGAGTGCTTTCAACGCACCTTTCGTCGCCTCCTGGCGATTTTGGCCTGGATCAGCGCCGGTTTGGCGCTCACGGCCCTGCTATGGGCGCCGCGGATCGTCAGCATCGTGTTCGGACCTCAATGGGACCCGGTGGCGACGGTGTTGCGTAACCTGTCGCCGACCCTGGCATTGCAGCCACTGCTTTCGTCGACGGGTTGGGCCTTCATCAGTCGCGGCGAAAGCGGGCGCTATCGGCGCTGGGCGCTCGGCAGCGCGCTGATCCAAGGACTTGCGATCCTGGCCGGTTTGCCGCTGGGGATCGCCGGTGTCGCGCTTGCGACCTCGGTGTGTACCTGGGGTCTGACCATGCCATGGACTCTGTATTGTTTGCGCCGGGCCGATGCAGATCTGGGGCGGGCGGCGTTGCGGGCGGTGGCCGCGCCGTCGCTGCTGGTCGTTATGGTTCTGGTGGTTGCGCTGGGGACCGGTCGGGTTCCATGATAAGCAAGTCATTGGTCCGGAGGGGGGAGCCGCTTGGTGATCCGCGTTCTGAATCGGAGGCTAATCCGCGATGCAACTGATCCAGCGTTTGCGTCAGACGCTCGCCGGCTCGCGCTTGGAAACCGGTTTGCGGAGACTTGGTCTGGGTCGCCCGTTGCTGGCGCTCTACGAGCGTCGTCTGCTGGCGCGTGGCCGGCAGCGCGTGAGCGCCTTTGGTTTCCAACTGGAGTTCCTGGCCAGGACCAAGGCCGAACTCACCCGTGTCGATATGGCGGGACAGCACGAGGGTGAACTGGTTGCGCGCTTCCTGGCTTGTCTCCGGAAGAATGATTTGGTGTATGACGTGGGTGCCAATATCGGTGTTTTTTCGGTGCTTGCGGTGCGGCAACTCAATCGACTGGGTAGTGGGCAAGTCCTCGCCGTCGAGGCCAATCGGCTCACCGCGGACACCGCTGAACGTAACCTTGCGTTGAACAGTGTCGCCGCTGTCACGACCCGCGTGGTCGCAGTCGCGCTTGGCGACACAGCGGGGGAAGGTTGGTTGCTGACCGCCGGTGATGGCGCCGAGGGCAAAGATCGGCTGGCGGATCGGACGGGAGTCGGGGTTGGGATGACGCGGGTGGCGGTCCGGCGCGGGGATGAGCTAATCCGGGAGACGCGACTTTGCCCTAACGTGATGAAGATCGATGTGGAAGGGGGGGAGCTTGCCGTACTACGGGGCTTTTCCGAGTCATTCGGCATCCGGAATCTCCGTGACGTGTTTGTCGAAGTCCATCCGGACCTGCTGCGGTCGCAGGGAGCCTCCGCGGAGGATATTGTGGCGTTCATGCGAAAGCACGGCTTCCAATCAGCGTGGCACGCGCCGCGCGGTACGGAAATCCATTACCACTTTGAGCGTGCCGAATGATCCTGGGGATGCGATGCAGACGGTTTTGATCGCGCATCCCTGTCTGGCCTCCGGAGGCTCAGAGTTCAGGGTGCTGTGGGGTGTCGAAGCACTGCGCGGGTCCTGCAAGGTGAGCATCGCAACCGGTTGTCCGATCGATCTTGCGAGGTTGAACGGGCATTGTGGAACGAATCTCGAAGCGAATCACTTCGACGCATTGCTTTCTCCGCAATGGCGACGATGGGCTATAGGTCATACGGATGCTCTACGTGGTGCGTTGTTCGCGCGCTTCCTGCGCTCGGTGGCGGCGCGGTTCGATGTCTGTATCAGTGGTTATAACATGATGGATTTCGGCAGGCCCGCGATCCAATTCGTCGCTGATTTTTCCTTTGACGATACGTTGCGTCGCCAGTACCACCCGATCGTCGGGGGGGCGAGACGCTGGTTTCATCGCGGTGGTCTGCCGCGCGATGGCTATCTTGCCTTGACGCGTACAATCGCCGGCACCAGCCATTATCAGGGCGGCGAAGATTGGCTGGTCGCCAATTCCGCATGGACCGCCGATCTGCTCCATTCACGCTTGGGACTCGTCAGTAAGCGGGTGATATTCCCGCCGGTCGCCGACGCCGCGCCGACGCTTCCTTGGGAGCAGCGGGAAGACGGCTTTGTCCTGATGGGGCGTGTCAGTCAAGAGAAGCGTATCGAGCGGATGATCGACATTCTGGGGCGGGTGAGGGCCGCTGGCTATGACGTTCACCTGCATCTCGTCGGGGCGCTGGGCGATGATGGATACGGGCGGGCGATCCGCGATCAGATCGCGCGCAACGCTGCCTGGTGTTTTGCCGATGGCTATCTGGTCGAAACAGCGAAGATGGCGTTGCTGGCGCAACATCGTTTTGCGATACACGGGTGTACCGGGGAGGCTTTTGGGATTGCGGTGGCCGAGTATGTCAAGGCGGGATGCATTCCCTTTGTACCGAACCAGGGAGGACCAGCGGAGATCGTTATGAGCGATGAGTTGATTTACCGGGATCAAGACGAGGCAGTCGCGAAAATCGTCGCGTTGTTGGATAATCCGGATCGACAGCGAGCGCTGCACGCCGACCTGGCGCAGCGGGCAAGGATGTTCTCAGTCGAGAGGTTCATGTCGGAGATCCGCATGTTGGTCGCAGACTGGCTTTGTCGGAACGATTGAAGGTCATTCGACTCTATCCTGCGAGCAATTGCTGTAATTACTTGCCCGCTATTCCTCATCGAGTTAGCTATTCTGGAAAATATGTAAAAAGGCAACAGCAACCCGGCAATCGCGAACAGCTTCGCGATATACGGGATAACGGAAATGCGTATCTTATATCGACCGCTGGACTTAAGTTCCCGCTTTAGATCATCAAAATAGCCGGTAGCGCCAACTGTGTACATCAATGAGGCGTTACCGGACGTCATGACCTCAGAAGCAGAAAACCCCGCTTTCACTAGTAGCTCCAGAATCGATTTCGGAGCAAATTCAAACAGATGATAGGGTGCTTCCGAGTGTGCCCACGGAAACCCGGTTGTTCTTGACAGAAGCAGGGTCGAAAGCGCGAAGCTGGAATTTGAGTTAGGTGTCGCAATGACAATAGCGCCGCCTGGCTTGAGCAAGGAAAAAGCTGTCCTTAAAGTATCATGAGGCGACGAAACATGTTCGAGAACATCACCCATGTTGATTATGTCAAATGACTCTGCTTGATATTGCAAGGTTTCAATATCGCCCACTTTGGCATCAAGTCCGTTATCTATCGCGATGCGTACCGCTTCGGCGCTCACATCGCAACCCGCTACTGTGTAACCTAGTTTTTTCATGTGGAAGATAAGTTCTCCCGTAGCGCACCCGATATCAAGCAGCATTCCTTTACCCAACCTGCGCTCTGCTAATAACTTATGTAGACTCAGCGCTGATTCCCCGGACGTCTTCGCGAGATCCGTCGCTGCCGTACCGAAATAGCCCTGAGATCGACTGTACAAGAATCCCAGCTCTTCTCGCGACGGCTGCGGCCAAACAAAAAACAAACCGCAATTTAAACATTTCCTTAGTGCGTATCCTCGTTTTGCAGCAATTTCCGGGGCAGTCGCGTTACCGCAGCACTCGCATAGAAGATTTTCAGTATTATCTTTTGTCATGACGCACAATGCCTAATAGGTATCGTTGGGTTGCTTGTGCAAGCTGGAGTGGTCGGAGCGGATCGCGGCGGACGCCTGGGCACCGCCGTCGGAGCAGCATTCCCACGCTTGGCTTGGTTGTTGTCGAAGGGCGCGCGCCAGTCGGTGACGCCGCTCCGGTACCACAACACCATGCTGCCCGGCCAAATTCCGCTGCTCGATGAGGTGCGGTTGAGGACTAACGCTGATCGTCTGACACAATAAATCAAGGATGTGCGACAATCATCCGGTTTCTTGCGAAGTCGCCGCCGAACCCATGCGAGTAGCCGCCTTGACCCGATCTGCAAGTCTCGTCGTAGTCATCCCGACCAAGGATCGCGGCGCCATGTTGCGGGATCTACTCGCTGATCTCGAGGAGCAAACCTGCCCCCCGGCGCGGGTCATAGTCGTCGATGCGAGCGGCGAGGCCCTGGTGACTTATCTTGAGGGTGTTATCGATCCGAACCGGGTCACGGTGATCAGACATCAGCCGCCCTCTGCTGCCGCGCAACGCAATCGGGGCGTAAAGGAGGTTTACGGCCAGGCGCAACTGATCGCGCTCCTTGACGATGACATCGCGCTGGCCCCTGATGCCTTCGAGCGGATGCTCGCCTTCTGGTCCTCACCGCGGGCTGAGGGTGTCGTGGGTGTAGGTTTCAATCAGGTCGATGCCGTCGCAGACGCAGTCCGGGGCGGTCTCAAGCGTACTTGGCTGGCGGAGCGCTTCGGCCTTTATGCGCGTCGTCCCGGGGCCGTGGCGCCGTCCGGCTGGCAGAGTGTCATTGGCACCGTCGATTGCGATACGTCGGTCGACTGGTTGCCGACCGGGGCCGCGGTCTGGCGCGCGGACTTGTTCCGGGAGATCGGCGGATTCGATGAATATTTCATTGGTTACAGCTATCTGGAGGATCTTGAACTCAGTTGGCGAGCCCGCCGGGTGGGTGAACTCGTGGTCGTGAATGACGCCCGTTACGAGCATCGGTATGCCACCGCGGGAAAGATTGGAGCCGGCGAGTTTGGCCGGATCGAGGTCCGCAACCGGCTCTACTTCGTACGTAAGCATGGTTTGTCCATGCCGCGCTGCCTGATCGGGCTCCTGATACGCGGCACCATGACGCTGGCCGCAGCCCTGCGGCATCGCAATCGCGGCATGCTGGAGCGCTTCGTCGGCAATGTGCGCGGCCTGGGCGAGCAGTTATCATTCTCCAGCAAACCGGTGCATCGGGTGCCCGCGGCCGGACCAGGGCAGGACGCCGATGGCTGATGAGCTTGGGCGGACCTGGATCTGAGGTCACCGGGGCATGGCTGTGTCAACCGCGACCCCAAGCACGTTCAGTGGCTGGTTGCCGCCCCGCCCGCGCATCCTGGTCTGCGCCTACGCCTGCCATCCGACCCGGGGTTCCGAGGAGGCAGTAGGCTGGAATTGGGTGCAGGCGATGGCCTCATTTTGCGAGGTCACCGTCATCACGGCGGTCTTTCATCGTGATGCGATCGAGGCCTATCTGCGGACCACCAGCGCCCCGTGGGCATCGCATGTCACATTCATCTATCCACCGTCCCGCCCCTGGCATTACCGGCCAACGCCATCCTGGTGCTGGATTGAAGGCTCATTACTGAAGCCACTGATGAACCATGCCTATCGCAGTTGGCTTCGGTCCGCGGCGCGGATCGCGGCCCGGCTCGTCGCGGGGCAGCACTACGATCTGACGCATCAACTCACCTATGTCGGGTTTCGCTTCCCCGGGGGGCTCTGGCGTCTCGCGCCGCCCTTCGTCTGGGGTCCGATCGGCGGCATGGAGGACACTCCGTGGCGATTGTTCGGCGCGCTGGGTCCCGTCGGTATGCTTTATTTCGGCGGGCGCAATGTCATGAATCAACTCCATCGTTGGTTGTTGAGGGCACCGCGGCAGGCGGCGGTACGCGCCGGTCCCGGCCTGATCGCCGCTACCAGCGGCATCGCCGGGGCGCTGCAACGCTGCTATGGTTGCCCGAGCACGATCGTCAGCGAGGTGACATCCCCGCTCCGCGCCTCGGGGATCTCGTTGCGCGGTCCCGATGAACCCCTGCGACTGGCCTGGAGCGGCGCCCATATCCCCCGCAAGGCCCTGCCGCTGTTGTTGCGGGCGCTCGCCGGATTGGCCGCGGATCTCGACTGGCGGCTCGACATTTACGGTAGCGGGCCACGAACCGCTGCCTGGCAACGGCAGGCGGCGCGACTCGGACGTGTTGCCTCGCGCTGTACCTGGCACGGCACGGTGCGTCGCTCCGAGGCGATCAGCGGGCTGCGCCGGGCGCATCTGTTCGTCATCACCAGTCTGCAAGACCTGACCTCAACCGTGTTGCTGGAGGCGATGAGCCAGGGGCTGCCGGTGCTTTGCCCCAACCATTGCGGCTTCCCCGATGTGGTGACGGCGGCTGCTGGGATCTGTCTGCCAATCGATCGGCCGGCGACCTTCGTTGCTGCGCTCAGCGCGGCGCTGCGGCAGCTCGCGGCGGATGAGTCCGAGCGTCGGCGCCTCGCCGCCGGCGCCTTGGCGCGGGCCGGACACTACGATCTTGCGGCCAAGATCGATGCGCTTGAATCTGTGTATAGACGGGTTCTGGCCGTCCCCGATATTCAGTGCAACCTGAACGGCATACCAGGAGCGACGGGTGTTCCGGCCACACCAATCCGCTGACGGGGTACCCCCCGTCTTTGGTGCACGGTGGTTCTGGCTGCTGTTGGTTTGGCTTAGCTGTTGGGCAGGGATCAATGGCGGCCCTTGGTATCTGAAAGAGGCGCCACAGGACTTCGTTGATTGGGTCAATGCACTGCGTACGCTGGGGCCCTTGCTCCCCCTCGTTCTCTGGCCTCTGTTATCGCCGCTGCTGCGGCAGCGCCACCGGGTGCCGACCCTGGCCGAGGGGTTGTGGATCGGCTATGCATTGTTGGCGCTGCTCGCCGCACTGCTGACCGGCACCGATTTTCCGGTCTGGTACTGGGCGTTCGCCTATCTCGGCGTATTCGCGGCCATCGACTGGTCTTTCGGCACTGTTGATCCGCTGCCGCGGGCGATGGCGACCAATCGCTTGATCTGGCTGTTGACAACCTTGTTATTCATCGGAATGCTGTTCATCGCCCGCGATGTGTTGCTGGTCAAGAGTGAGCTTGGGATGACGGCCCACGGGTTAGTCCACCGCACGGATCTCGGTCGGTTCGGGGCGATCTCGCGCTCCACCGGGATGGCGCGTCTGGCGATGATACCCGCGGTGGTTGGATTGGTGATGGCGCTGGGGGGGCATGGCTTCCGACGTTTGATCTGGGCGGCGCTCAGCCTGGCCGCGCTGGTGGCGATCTGGTTGTTTCAAGCCCGTCAGGGCATCGTCGGGGCGGCCTTCGCGCTGGGCCTGGTGGTCTGGTTGTTCGGCGGACGAATACGCTATGTTGGAATCGGTACGATGCTGCTGGCCGGGCTGGCGCTGCTTGAGGGACTGTTTCCGGAGGACTGGCTGCGCTATCTGATCGACTTCGCGACCCGTGGCGACGCGTTGTCGAAACTGCAGTCGATGACCGGCCGCGACCTGATCTGGCGGCTGGGCTGGCGGGTGGTGGAGGCGGCACCGTGGCTCGGTTCCGGACCCGAGGCGGATCGCCGCCTGATCGGTCTGAATGCGCAGAACGGACTGCTGTACGCCGCGCTGGCCGCCGGCTATCCGGGCGCCGCGCTCTATCTCGGCGGGCTTGTGTGGGGCTGGGTGTTGTTCGCCCGAGCGGTGCTGCGCGGCTATGCGCGCGACCATGCGCAGTGGCTGTTCCTGCTCCAGGTTGGCGGTATCATGGCGTATCTGACGATCCGCAACATCCCTGAGAACACCGCCGCCCTGTACAGTGTCGATCTGCTGCTGCATGCGCCGTTGCTCGCCTATCTCGGTACACTGGAACGGGTGCGCGGGCCGGAGTGGCAACGCGCGCGGCTGGCGCAGTCCGTCGCTGACCTCGGTCGGCGCGGCCGGCTGGGAGCGTGACAGTCGCGCGGATCTGGACGATGTGACGTTGCAGCGAGGAAGAGCATGAGCAAGCGTTGGGGTTCGGTTGGTGGCGTCGATAGCGCCCCGGCAGTCGCGGGGATGCCGGAGGTCCTGGCATGAGCAATGATCTGGCGCTGGTCTGCGGGGCCGGCGGATTTATCGGCGCGCACCTGGTGCGACGCCTCAAGGCCGAGGGCCGGCAGGTGCGCGGCGTGGATCTGAAGCTGCCGCCCTTCGCGCCCAGCGCGGCGGACGAATTTGTTCTCGGTGACCTGCGCGACCCCGACCTGGTGGCCCGTGTGGTGGCCGGCAGCGCCGAGGTCTATCAACTCGCCGCCGACATGGGGGGCGCCGGCTTCACCTTCACCGGCGAGCACGATGCCGAGATCATGCACAATTCGGCCCTGATCAATCTCAACGTGGTGGAGGCCTGCCGCCGGGCCGGCGTCAAGCGGGTGTTCTACTCCTCGTCGGCCTGCGTCTATCCGCGCCACAACCAATGCGATCCCGAGGAGCCGACCACGGTCGAAGACTCGGTCTATCCCGCCGACCCGGACAGCGACTATGGCTGGGAGAAACTCTTCAGCGAGCGCCTGTACTTCGCCTACGCCAGGAACCACGGGTTGCAGGTGCGGGTCGCGCGTTTCCACAATGTCTTCGGCCCTGAGGGTAGTTGGAACGATGGCCGTGAGAAGGCTCCAGCGGCGCTCTGCCGCAAGGTTGCCGCGGCGCCCCCCGGAGGCAGTATCGAGATCTGGGGTGATGGGGAACAGACGCGCTCTTTCCTGGCCATTGATGAATGTTTGGAGGGGGTCCTGCGCTTCATGGCGTCGGACTTCGCCGGTCCACTGAATATCGGTTCGATCGAGATGGTCTCGATCAACCAGTTCGCGCGGATGATCATGGAGATTGCAGACAAACCGCTGACCATCGAGCATATTGCCGGCCCTTTAGGAGTGCGCGGGCGCAACTCGGACAACCGGCTGATCCGCGCCCGGCTCGGCTGGGCACCGAGCCGACCCCTGCGCGAGGGGTTGGCAGCGACCTACGCCTGGATCGCGCGTCAGGTCGCGGCGGCGGAGGCCGCGCGATGAGCGGTACTGCAAGCGCCGGTTCCGGGCTGTCGCAGGTCACGCCGCGCGCGCAGGTGACGATCCTGGGTGCGCAGATCGATCGCGTGGGGACCGATGCTGCGGTCGCCCGCATCGAGGGGTGGATCGCCGAACGTCCACCACGGCCGCACCATGTCGTGGTGACCGGTTTCCATGGCATCTGGACCGGTTATCGGGACCCCGCCTTCCGCGCCATCCTGAACCGGGCTGACCTGTTCTGTCCGGATGGCATCGCGCCCATCTGGCTGGCGCGTCTGCGCGGCCAGCCCCTGCCGGAGCGGGTGCCGGGCGCCGAGTTGATGCGGCGGGTGCTGCTGGCTGCCGATGCCCGTGGTTATTCCAGCTACTTCTACGGCGATACCGAGGCGACCCTGGACGCCCTGAGTCGGCGCCTTGTCAGTGACTATCCGGGCCATCGCATTGTCGGCGTCCGCTCGCCGCCGTTCCGGCCACTGAGCCCCGCGGAGGTTGACGCCGACCTTGACCGTATCAACGCGTCGGGAGCCGATCTGCTATGGGTCGGCCTGGGTCTGCCGCGGCAGGAACGCTGGATCGATGCGTACCGCGAGCGCCTGCGGGTACCGGTGCTGGTCGGTGTCGGTGCCGCCTTCGGGTTCCTGAGCGGACAGGTGACACGGGTGCCGTCCTGGCTTGGGGATGCTGGTTTCGAGTGGCTTTGGCGCTTGGCCATGGAGCCACGCAAGGTATGGCGGCGGGATCTCATCGATGGCCCGCAGTTTCTCTATCACGGGTTGCGCGAGAGTCTCGCTTACCGGCTGCGGCGTGGTGGTGATCCTGAAAAGAGTGGTAGTAACGAGCCGGAAACTAGTTGAACAACGAATACAATCGTTGTCGTTGTCGTTGTAATCGGAGAAGCGATTCAAGTCGGGTATGAGTCGCGGTGATCTGGCTCCCACGCGTCAGCGCGAGCGCGGAAGCCGTCGCGTGGCGCTACCGGCCGCTGGAGCGGCCCGACGGCATTCCCACGCTGGAGCGTGGGAACGAGAAAAGAAGGCAAGTAAAGGGTTGCTCAACCGCCGTCGACTGCTGCCGGCCACAATCCGCTGATAGCGGCGATGCCTTGGGCACCATGGTGGATCGCCGTCGTCAGATCCGCGCGGCCGAGTCCGCCCAAGGCGTAGACGGGTAGGGGGACTGGGTCGATCAGTTCCTGGAAGCGTGCCCAGCCCAATGGTCGCGCATCCGGATGGGTCGTGGTGGGCTTGACCGGGGAGAGCAGCGCATAGTCCAGCCCCAAGGCGGCGGCACGTGTCAGTTCCGCGGCGGTGTGGCAGGAAGCGCTCACGCAGTCGCCGCTGACGCCCGGACGTTGCTCCAGGGCGGCCAGGGTCTGGGCGCGCAGATGCAGCCCGTGACGCGGACAGGAGGCAACGGCCGCCGGGTCGCGATTCAGGATGAGCCGCGCGCCCGCCGCGGCGCAGAGCGGATACGCTTGGGTGGCGAGTTCACGGTAGGCCCGGTCATCCAGTGCGTGGGCACGCAGTTGGATCAGGCGGATGCCGTCTTGGATGGCGCGGCGCAGTCGTGTTAAGAAGGTCAGCGGGTCTTGCGGGTCCGCGGTGATCAACAGGAGCGGAGGCAGGCGCAGGGCGCTGATGATGGGCCGGTCCGCGGCCGGGAAGCGCGCGGGGTCCATGGCTTCCGGTGCCAGCCAGGCCAGGGGCTGGCCTTCCATGCCGACGGGGAGTCCGGAGTAGGTCTCGACCCGATGCACGTCGAGCAGAATAT
>Ga0247841_10003069_pt1 | contig 31664 bp, 29 predicted proteins | sample LaCruzMarch2015__2_FD_192410 | JGI IMG/M metagenome (GOLD analysis project Ga0247841, IMG submission 192410) | Freshwater microbial communities from meromictic Lake La Cruz, Castile-La Mancha, Spain - LaCruzMarch2015_18m | ecosystem: Environmental > Aquatic > Freshwater > Lake | place: Spain...
ACCTCCTAGTTGTCGCAGTCGCGACACCACCTTTTACACTTAGCATATATTTAGGGACCTTAGATTGCGATTAGGGCTGTTTCCCTTTAGACTAATGAACCTTAGCGCCCATAGTCTGACTCCCGAACTTAATTTCCAGGTATTCGGAGTTTGGTTAAGGACAGTATCTTGCGACCTATCCTCATTCAGTGCTCTACCCCCTGGAAGAAACATTCGAGGCTAGCCCAAAAGCTATTTCGAGGAGAACCAGCTATTGCCGAGTTCGATTGGAATTTCACCTCTAACCACGATTCCTCCCCTAGTTTTGCACGGCTAGTGGGTTCGGTCCTCCCCCTCGATTTCTCGAGGGTTCAACCTGATCATGGCTAGATCACACGGCTTCGGGTCTTGTATATGCGACTTTCTTATATATTAGAAAGAAGATTTAAAGGATCTCCTTTCCAATAAGTAAGAGACGGGCTATTAACCCTCGCTTTCACTACACATGCTCCCGCTTTGCGGGATTATGTAAGCCACATACAGCAAACTCGTTGGCTCATTCCTCAATAGGCACACCGTCACCCACGTATTGCTACGGGGCTCCGATTCCTTGTAAGTATATGGTTTCAGATACTATTTCATCTCCCTTACCGGGATGCTTTTCACCTTTCCCTCACGGTACTTGTTCACTATCGATCTCAAGAAGTATTTAGTCTTGGGTCATAGTCGACCCGGCTTCGTACGGGATTTCACGAGTCCCGCAGTACTTAAGATATGTTATCGTAGAGTAATAATTCCTTTCGCTTACGGGGCTATCACCCGCTCTGGCAGAGCTTTCCAGCTCGCTTCAACTAGAAAATTACTTTTATTTTACCTCTACCTCACTCTTCTAGGGAGTAATAATAACTATCTTGCAACCCCCAATAAACATATGGACCTAGATCCTTCAATATTATCTCTCCACGTGAGTGGATTAATAATACGCGGTTTAAAAGGTTTAGACTGTTCCCCTTTCGCTCGCCACTACTCAGGGAATTAACACACTTTATAGAATCCACAGATTCGAAAATCCGTGCTTCTATAAAGAGTGCTTTATTTTTTTCTTTTCCTCCGGCTACTAAGATGTTTCAATTCACCGGGTAGTCGTCTCACCAGCCTATGTATTCAGCTGGCGGACATTCCGATATTAATCGGAATAGGTTTCCCCATTCGGACATCCTCGGGTCAAAGGTTGCTTGCCACCTTACCGAGGCTTATCGCAGGCTGCTACGTCCTTCATCGTCTTCTTGAGTCAAGGCATCCACCATATACCCTTAATGAGATTTTCCCACACTTTTGTTTTAAAAGTGTGTTTACACCGTTCAATATTTTTTAAATATTAAAGCGGTGTGTATTGTATATTTTTATTTACCCCGTCAAATAATTTTGCTTTTGGCAAAATTTGCGCGAAGCGCAATTTGACTGGGGTTACTTACTTTTATTTATTATTAATAGCTAATAATAATTTTGCCTAGTTCTCTAATTACTTTTTATTTATTTTTATTTAACTGGTTGTTAATGTCCGAAGTTATAAATTTTCATAACTTATAATTTGCAACCCAATTTATGAGTTACAAGTTGCGAGTTGCGAAAATTTTAGGGAAACAAAAAACCGCCTGTCAAGCGGTAAGTTAATGCGCAAAAATCAGCCAGACTTAACCGCTTGTAAGTTTAATGAATAATGAAAGTATTTTCATAAAATTTATAGAAGTTTTAACTAACTGGTATTATACAGGATGTATTAATTATGTCAAGTGTTTAAACCCGTAAAAATATAGCCTAAAATTAGCTATTTTTTAGGCTATTTTTATAAAATTCTAAACTTCTCCAATAATTCCGGATTATTCATATGGGCTTGTGCCGCTTCTTTAGTAATAATTTTTTCATCGTACAGTCTCTTTAGTTCACGATCCAAACTTACCATACCCTCTTTAGAACTGGTTTCAATCACAGTTTTAATTTGAGCAATTTTACTTTCTCTGATTAAATTTGATACGGCCGGAGTATTAGTAAGAATTTCTCTGGCCGCGATTCTGCCGCCGCCATTTTTTACTAAAAGGCGCTGCGAAATTACCGCCGCCAAAGTCATAGATAATTGCATTCTGACTTGCGTCTGCTGATGGGGAGGAAAAATATCAATAATACGGTCAATGGTTTGCGCCGCGCTATAAGTATGCAAGGTGGCTAAAACCAAATGTCCGGTTTCGGCTAAAGTAATAGTCGTGCCAATAGTATCTAAGTCTCGCATCTCGCCCACCATTATAACATTCGGGTCTTGCCTTAAAATATGCTTTAAGCCCTGATCAAAAGAAACCATATCAGTGCCTAGTTGTCTTTGCGTAATAACGCTTTTATTATGTTTGAATCTAAATTCAATCGGATCTTCCAAGGTAACAATACTGCAGCTTCTTTTCTGATTAATATAATTTATCATGGCGGCTAAGCTTGATGATTTACCACAGCCGGTTGGACCGGTAACTAAAATCAAGCCTTGCTGCAGATTAAGCAAATCATAAACCACTTTAGGCATAGATAAATCTTCTAGGCTGGGAATCGTATCGGTTATTACTCTGGCCACTAAGCCAAGATTGCCTCTTTCATAAAACAAATTTATTCTAAATCTGGTTTCATTATCATCTTCGTAGCCTAAATCCAATTCTTTATCGGTAATGAATCTCTTTTTTTGTTCTTCGGACAACAATGGAAAAACCATTTGTTCAATATCTTTTTTTGATAAGATTTTTTCAGAATCTATCGCTATTAAATTACCGTCAATTCTTAGCAGCGCCGGAGCGTCAACGACTAAATGAATATCTGAAGCGCCTTTTTCAACTGATAATTTAAAAATTTCTTGCATGGTCATATAATTAAAAAAATTATTAAATATAATTTTTACCAATCTTTATTTTTTAAGCCTTCGCCGGCCGCGGCTACCTGAGCTTCCTGTTTTGAGGTGCCCTTACCCTGGGAAATCAGTTCATTATTTAAATAAAGACCAACTATAAATTCTTTGGCATGATCAGGCCCGGATTCGCTTAAAACTTTATAATGCGGCGTCACGCCGTAAATTTCCTGGGCTTTTTCCTGAAATTTTGACTTAGGGTCGAGATAAAGCTGATTTTTTAAAATATTATCCAATTTGGAAACAATAAAAGCTTTGACGAATTTTTTTGCCGGCCTGATTCCCTGGTCTAAATAAATCGCGCCGATAATCGCTTCCATGGCGTTAGCCATAATAATTTGCCGCGCCTTTGAATTTTTATCTTTAGATTCGCCTTTAGACAAATATAAATATTTATTTATGCCAAGCTCATCGGCGATTGAAGCCAGCATACGGTAATTAACTAAACTGGCCCGCCAATTAGTTAAATCGCCTTCCGGCGTATCCATAAAATCATGATACAAAATTTCCGTAACAATAATTTCTAAAACCGCATCGCCTAAAAATTCCAAACGCTCGTTATGATGCAATTCAAAATCAGGATGCTCATTTAAATATGACCGATGCACTACTGCCTGTTTTAATAAGTCAGGATTCTTAAACTTAACATTCATTAACGCTTCTAATTTGGAAAAATCTTTCATGATGATAAAAATTCGAAATTTGTAATTAGAAATTCAGGAAATATCTTAGAATTGCTAATTGCAAATGGCAAATTATTTTAATTATTAATTATTTAGCCTGCGGTTTTTCTGTCTTTTTTATAGTCTCGGCCATATCTTTATAAATCGCGCCCAAAACACCATTAACAAATTTACCGGATGATTCCCCGCCAAAAGTTTTAGCTATTTCAATGGCTTCATTAATGGCCACCTTTGAAGGTATATCCTGATCAAAAATTAATTCATAAACGCCAATGCGTAAAATATTTCTATCTACTATAGTAATCTGGTCCAAAGGCCATTCGGTAGCATACTTGGTTATGTAATTATCAATTTCAGCTTCATTTTTTATCACGCCATTAATTATGCATTTAACAAATCCATGGTCGTTAAATTTTGGGGCGAACTGCTTAAAATTCTGCTCAATCAAACCGTTTAAATCTTTTTCTTGTTTACCTTTAAAATCCCAAGAAAACAAAGTTTGCATGGCAATCGTTCTGGCTAGATGGCGATTAGACATAAATTATAATTTGTCATTCTGGAGGAAGCTTTAGCGACCGGCTCGCCTCGCTGAAGCTACGGCTAAGCGGGTAGAATCGCGACGAAATCCTATCGCTCATTTCAATCACTCCAGGATAACATTGCGAATTTTATTTCTTCTCTTTTTTAATCTTGCTTTTTATCTTTAAAACAAGGCGTCCTTTATATGAACCGCAAAATTTACAAGCGGTATGAGGCAATACGGCTTTATCGCATTTAGGGCATTTGTTTAATTTCACTTCTTTTAAGGCCTGGTGCGAACGGCCGCGGCGGGCTTCGCTTCTAGACCTTCGTTTTGCTGGTACGGACATAAAAAATTTTATTATTATTTATTAATTTAATCTTATTATAACTTAAAAAACTTGGTTTAGTCAAGGTTGAAAAATCAGCATAGCGTCGCCATAGCTATAGAAGCGGTATTTTTTCTTAATTGCCTCTTCGTAAGCTTTGAATATTTTTTCTCTGCCGGCCAAGGCGCTAACCAGCATTAACAATGTTGATTTTGGCAAATGAAAATTAGTTATCATGGCGTCAACGATTTTAAATTTATAGCCGGGATAAATAAAAATATCAGTCCAACCCCTATGGCTCCGCAACTCTTTTTTGCTAAATACACTTTCCAGCGTTCTAACGCTGGTCGTACCCGCAGCAATTATGCGACGGCCTTCACTTTTTGCCTTAATAATATTTCCTAAAGTTTTTTTGTTTATTTCAATATATTCGGAGTGCATTTTATGCTTGGTTATGTCATCAACTTTTACCGGCGCGAAAGTGCCTAAGCCGACCCGCAAGGTTACATATTCAATTTGCACACCTTTATTTTTTAATTTTTTTAGTAGCAACGGCGTAAAATGAAAGCCGGCCGTGGGCGCGGCTACCGAACCTAATTTTTTTTCATCAGCGTAAACCGTCTGATATTTATTCTTGTCATCCCGGAGTCCCGCCGCTTGCCGGGATAAACTCGCGATAGAATCTCGCTTTATATACGGCGGTAAAGGCGCTAAACCGATTTTTTTTACCAACCTCATAAAAGCCGTACCGCTTTTATTAAATTTAATATTAAAAGTTCCATCTAAATTATTTTTTAAAATTTCCGCTTTAAGCCCTCCGGTAAATTCAACTTTTAAATTTTCTTTTCTTCTATGGCTGCCGACTAAGCACTGCCAGACCTCTCCCGCCCCCTTTGTAAAAGGGAAATGAAGAGAGGCCTTATTTAACAAAAACACTTCCACTCTTCCTCCTGTCTCCGCCCGCTTACCGATTAGCCTGGCCGCCATTACTTTAGTATTATTCAACACTAAAACATCACCTTTGTTTAAATAATCTAGAATATCATAAAAATGTTTATGCTCAATTTTAGCATTCAATTTCCGCAAAATTAAAAGCCGCGAATGGTCTCGCGGGCTAACAGGTTTTTGCGCGATTAAATTTTTTGGCAAATAATAATCAAAATCTGCAAGGGGCTGTCGTCGAATGCTCTTTCTGTTATAAATTTTCATATTCTAACGACATTTAACATTTTACACGTTGTGCGGTTCATGTATTTTTTTATTTTCCTCGGCTAATTTAATTATAATGTCCCTGATTTCTTCCGGGTTGGGAATTTGCCTAAAAGCAAATCTCTGCACTTCGCCGGCCGTCTGCACATAAACATCGCCGTAGCGAAAAATAAACTTAGAAAAACCTTTAAGCTCGCTGGTTACATCCTGAATTTTAAATAATTTTAATTCCGCGACCGTGCGCGAAAAAAAACCTTCCTGCTTAACATCAATTATCCGTTCACTGGTTATAACCCAAACATCTAAATAATAATCAATAAAAGAGAAAAACAAAAATAGCCAGATAAATAAGCTATAACCGCTAACCGCTAAAGCTATTAAAGGATAAGAAATTTCACCTTGAAGCAAATTTGGATATAGGCTAAGCATAATAAAGCCGACTAGGGCGGGCAGGCTGGCTAAAACTAACGCCAGCGTGAATTTAACCAGCAAGATAAAAACATCTTTTCTCAAAATTTTTATAATTTTTTCATCAGGCAATTTGCCCGGTAATTTATAATCTAACATAATATTTATAAATTTAAAATTTAATGGCCGTATAGCTTTGACTGCTATTAAATTTTAAATTTATACCTTATAATTTTTAAATCTTTAAAAATTATTAACGCCGAAAATGCCGGCGCCTCCCTGAAAAATCGTTAAGCCCACGCTCCAGTCAATCTGGTTTAAATATTCATAAGAAAAAAATAAAATCATAACCGAACCGGCAATATAAGTAAAAGTGGTTATAAAAGTTACAAAATTAATCTGGCCGTATCTTATCATATGAAAAAGCGCGACCAAGCTAAAAATAAGCCAAACTAAAACAAACAAGCAATATAAAAATAAAAAACCGATTATGGGTATGGTCATAAAATTTATCTGTCATTGCGAGGAGCCCGTAATCGGGCGACGCGGCAATCTCACGGACTATTAGTTATATTAATAGATTATTCCAGTAACAAAGGTTTGTCTTGTAAAATTGTTAGTTAGATTGCTTCACTCCTTTCAGTCGCTCGCAATGACAATCAAAGTATTTTATCTTGCCCTTTTTTCTTCCTGCCCAAATGCTTATAAGCCGCGTCCGTAGCCACCCGGCCGCGAGGAGTCCTGTCTAAAAATCCCAGTTGCATTAAATACGGCTCGTAAACTTCTTCTACCGTGGCAATATCCTCGGCCGTGGAAGCGGCAATGGCCGAAAGCCCTACCGGCCCGCCGTTAAATTTATCAATAATCACTTCTAAAATTTTTCTATCCACCCAATCAAGCCCAAGCTCATCAACTTCTAAAAGCTTAAAAGCTGCCTGGCAATAATTCAAATTAATGTCGCCATCGCCTTCAACCTGGCAATAATCGCGCACTCTTTTTAAAAGCCGGTTAGCGACTCTGGGCGTGCGCCGCGAACGCTTGGCGATTTCTTCGGCCGGTTCAGCCGATAGCTTGATATTTAAAATCTTAGCGCTTCGGTCAATAATTTTTTTAATATCCCCGGGATGATAAAAATCCAAACGATAAGTCATGCCGAAACGGTCGCGTAGGGGCGATGACAGCAAGCTAATTTTTGTAGTGGCGCCAATAATCGTAAAACGGGGTAAATCCAGGCGCAGGGTTCTAGCCGACGGGCCTTTGCCAATGATTATATCTAAAGCATAATCTTCCATGGCCGGATAAAGTATTTCTTCAATGGTTTTATTTAAGCGGTGGATTTCATCAATAAATAAAATATCGCCTTCACTTAAATTCGTTAAAATAGCGGCTAAATCACCGGATTTTTCTATAACCGGTCCGGAAGTAACTCTTATGTTGGCGCCCAGTTCATTGGCGATAACATGAGCTAAAGTAGTCTTGCCTAAACCGGGCGAGCCGTATAATAAAACATGCTCAATAGATTCACTTCTATTTTGCGCCGCTTTAAGAAAAATCCTAAGGTTTTCCTTAATATTGTCCTGCCCTATAAATTCACTTAATTTCTTTGGGCGCAAAGTTAAATCCAAAGTTTTATCATCAGCCGCCTCCTCGGGCGCGATGACGCGTTCATTAGTGTCTATCATGACTTTATTTTAGCGGGTTAGGCTCTTTTCGGCAACTCCCCGTTTAAAGCTTTTTTAACTATCTCTTTAGTCTCGTCGGAAAAATCAGCGCCCAAAACCCAGCTTAAAAAGCCCGGGTCTGTTTCGGCTACATCGGCGAGCGACCGGTCTTTATGTTTAGAAAAGGCGAAAAAGGCTTCGCCCGAGCGCCAATAAAATTTTCTGTCAGTATCAACAAAACGGTCGTCCGAAGCATGATGAATTTTATAAAGAAAATCCCAGTCGCGCGTCTCTTCGTATTTTTCTAACTGCTTGGTTAAAATTTTGGCCGTGGCTTCAACGTCGGCTAAAGCATTATGAGCGTCAACATGTTCTTTTTTACAATAAAATTTATAAGCCGCGGCGAGAGTGCGCGGTTCCATATAATGATAAATTTTTTGTGAATCAATGACTTTAGCGTTAGCATAATCAAAGTCCAGACCCACTCTTAAAAACTCGCGCTTAAGCATTGGCAGGTCATAACCGAAAACATTAAAACCGCCGTAGGCACAATCTTTAAATATCCCATAAAGCTCTTTGGCTTTATCTTTAAAAGTCGGCGCGTCTTTTACTTTCTCGTCGCTAATGCCGTGGACGGCGAAAGCTTCGGCCGGGATACTCATTTCCGGATTAACAAGCAAATCGCCTTTTAAAATTTTTCCGTCCGGCATAATTTTTAAATAAGCGATTTCCACGATTCTATCCAAATTAACGGACAAACCGGTGGTTTCCAAATCAAAAATCACCAAAGGCTTGTCCAGAGAAATTAAGTCATTTATTTTTTTTGTTTTTGGCACAAGTGCGAAAGTTATTTTTTAAATAAAAGTCTATGAAATTTTTTATATATTTTTTTATCAGCTCTGGCTCTTAATATATAATTAACTAACTCTAATTCACAAAAACTCGGCTCATCAGCCAAAGCTAAAAATTCGTCAAAACTAATCAGCTTGGTAGTTATTTTTTCACCCGGATCTAAATGCGGCGGCTGCCAATAAACACAATCGCGGGCGATATAATTATAGATTGTCCAAACAATTTTACCAGGCGGACTAATTTTTTTAAATAACTGCCAATCGCGGGCAACATAACCGGTTTCTTCAAGCATTTCCCTCTTGGCCGTATTTAAAGCCGTTTCGTCTTTTTCACGCCGTCCGCCGGCCAACGAATAAAAAGCCTTCGGGCTATCCGGCTGTTTTTGAATTAAAATCAATATTTTATCATCCACCACCGGAATAACTTGAGCCGTATCCGGACGTTTAAGCATCTCAAAAGTTTCTTTTGAACCGTCGTACATTTTTTGCGGCCATTGCCAAACCTCAAAAATTTCACCTTTAAAAACTCTTTTGGCATTTTTAGGAATTCTATTTTTTTTATTCGGCATATTTATTATTTGTTCTATCTTTATTCTACTACAATTTTCTAAATAAAAACACTCCCGATTGCTCGGAAGTGTTTTTTATGATATCTGAAGTAATTGATTACCAATTGCTTCCACCACGGCTATCGCGGTTATTGTCAAAGTTTCTTCCGCCGCCGTTACCACCGAAACTTCTTTTCGGTCTGTCTTCTTGAGGTCTGGCCTCATTAACAGTAACTGCGCGACCATCAAGTTCTTTGCCATTAAACATGTCGATAGCGGCTGTCGCTTCCTCTTCCGTTGACATTTCAACAAATCCGAAACCTTTTGATCTGCCAGTCATTTTATCCATGATAACAATGGCTGAGACTACGGTACCGGCTTGAGAAAAAGCATCTTTTAAACCGCCTTCGGTGGTTGAATAAGACAAACCACCTACGTATAATTTTTTGTTCATAACTTTTCTTACGCTTTTAGGGATATTCTAAATCCCATGTAATTAAATGTAAGTCGACTTTCTTTATTTTGCCTTCTAAATTACGCTAAAAGCATAAGCGAAGAAAAATAACTCTTACAAAAGAAGTATAGCCTAGATTGGCTAAAATGTCAAGGCCTAGCTACAAACTAAACCAAAATAGATTTAAACGGCTTTAAAAATTTCACCGGTTAATAGGCTAACGCCGATTTTCTTTTTTGCCGAATAGGGAATAACTTTAAGGCTACCGGCTTGATTTTTAATTTTTCCCAGCTGCTTTTCGTAAGCTGATTTTTTTATTTTATCTATTTTATTGGCAACGATAATAATATTCTTTTTATATTCTTCTAAACTTTCCAGTATTTCTAAATCGCTTTCGGTCAAACCTAATTCAGCATCTATAATAAGCACAACCAATTTTTGCGCATAGCCGGAGGTAAACAGATACCAGTTAATCAATTGCCCAAGCCGCCCCCGCGCCTCGCGCGACGACTTAACAAACCCATAACCGGGCAAATCGGCTAAATATAAAAATTTATTTATCAAAAATAAATTTATTTCTTGCGTGCGGCCGGGCGAAGAACTTGTTCTGGCCAAATTTTTTTGGCGGGTCATGGAATTGATGACGCTGGATTTACCGGCGTTAGAACGGCCGATAAAAGCAACTTGTGGAAAGTTATTTTCTAATTCTTTACAAGCTTCAACCACGCCTTTTACGAAAGCGGCCGAAATTATTTTTTGCTTATTAGATTTTTTCATTAAATTAAATCTTTTACTTCATTAATTATCTCTTCGGGCACAAAATTTCTTTCCGGGCTTACGCCCGGGTAGCGCCAAGCGCTAATAATTTTACGTTGGGTTTTATCTATCTGGTACATAACCCAAATTTCCGAGCTCCAAGTTTTCTTTTTACTGTTGATGGACGCCGGCTGCATAACCGCGGTCGTGTTTTCAGCAACTCCCTCTTCTTTTCTCACCGGATTATTTATCACTCGTAAAATTCTCTGCGCGGTCAAGCCGTAATACTGCATTTTTCCTAAAGCGTGGCCGGTCCAGAAAAATCGTTCAGTATTTTTAGGAGCTTTAAATTGCATTTGATTTTTTTACATTATAAAATTTTTAGCAATTTTTTCATCTATATTTAAAGCTTGAGCCGCTTTTTTAATGGCCGAGTTTAATTCTTCTTTTAGCGCCAGCACGCCGCCTTCTTTTTGGCTAATAGCCCGGGAATTAAATTCATTATTTTCGGAATATTTATCTTGAATTTTCTGAAAAACCCGGTTAGCTTTTAAATAACTAAATATTTCTTCGGCCGCGCCTATCAACTGCTTGATTTGCGCTTTGGCCGGAACCGACAAGACGGCTTTATCTAAAACCCTAACGCCGTTCATAACATTATTAAAAGCTTCTTCAAGCGCAAGTACGTTTTTTTTGGACGCTTCAATTATATCTTCGTTTAAATATTTTTCACTGGTTAAGCGAAAATAGACATTTTTAAAGCCGACGTTAGCCATCATGTCCGCGTCAAAAACTATTTTATCTATATCATTTTCCGGCTCGAGAAAACGTTTACCTTTATTTAAACCGACTAAGAAGGGATGATTCATGTGGCGCATAATCGCCTGCAAAACTTTTTCTTTAAGCTCGGGCGTAATTTCAATTACTTTATCCTCCTGTTCAATCGGCGGCAATTCATCAAGTAGTTTTTCAGCATATTCTCTGCCTTTTAAATGATGATCTAACTCATACTCCGCCAAACCATCGGCTAATTTACCGCTGTCATGAAAAATAATTGCCAAATAAATAGCCGCTTTATCTTGCTCGGATAAATTATGCGCTTTAATAAGCTTGTGGGTATAACCTAAAACTATTTCATTATGTATCTCAAGGCTAAGGTGCCGGTTTTTCATTTCCGGCTTTGCCAATACATCTTGGCTATATTGGCGTTCGCGCAAAGCAATGGCAGGTTCATAATTTCTTTTTATTTCTTCTAAGCTTCCCTCCCGTTCCGCCGGAGCGTTTTTCAATTCTATAGGATGGCCCTCAAAATCTTCGGCTTGATGGGCCGATTTAAGCGGTTCATTAGTCGGTTTTAAAAAATTTTTAAATAATTCCATAAAATTAATTTTAATAATAGTTTTTTGCATCAACTCTGAAATTCCCGACTTTTTAAAATAAAAAAGTGGCTTTACCCGTGAGCTCAATATATAATCCTATTTTTTCCCTTCGTTATATAAAGTATCAAATAATTTATAATACCTGGTTTTCATCAACGCTTTTAAATATCTTGACCTGATTTGCATCTGGGCTAATAATATTTTTTTCGGGGTAAGTTTCATAATCACACCAAAAACTCTCCTTAACAACTCGCTGGTCCATGAATCATAATTATCAAAGATATAATCTTGCAGCTTGCCTTCTTCTATGGCGTTAATCACCACCCTTTCAAAAGAATCGTTCGGCGTGTAGTTGATTTTTTCTTTTCTTTCCATCAAAATTGAGCCTCGGGGACAAAACCGCGCACAAACTCCGCAACCGATGCATTTATTCTTATCAATCAAAATTTTACCGTCTTTTTTTATAGCTTCCACCGGGCATCTTTTTACGCATATTTCGCAAGCAAGGCATTGTTCATAGCTAACTCGCGCCAAAAAATTACTTTGAATTTTATTCCTGTCACCCAGTTTTTTATAAGCCAGTATCGCTTCGCAGCAGCAGCCGCAACAATTGCAAATCCAATTTACACTCTCCTTAACATTATCTCCAATTTGCACGAGACCAAGCTTTCGGCATTTGTCTACTATTTCCATGGCTTCATTTTTGGATATTTTTTTAGCAATCCCGTGTTTGGCTAAACTCTCGGCCGCCTTATTAAAAGTTAAACAGACTTCCTGCGGCGCGTCGCAGGCTTTGCCGACATGCTCCATTTTATGACGGCAATAACAAGTTCCAACCGTAATACAACTCGCTGAATTTACTATATGCGAGGCTTTTTCATAATTTAAGATAATTGATTTGTCTTTATCCTGAATTTTATCCTCATGGACAAAAGTTCTATCGGCCGGAGTTTTAAGGCCAAAAATCCTTTGGACGAAAGCCTCCTCCTGATTTATATATTGATAAAATAATTCTGACAAAATTTTCCGGTCAAATTTTCCATCAGTCCTCATTAAAGAAAATTCGAAAAAACCGGCCATGGTCGGAGCCAGGACGAAGGCTCTTTGCTTATTATTTTCCATATCCAGTAAAATTCCCTTATCCGCTAAGCCGTTTAATATTTTTTCGGTTTCCTCGGGGTTTTTTTTAAATCTTTTCACCGCCTCTTCAACCGTAAAAAAACGAACCGGCAATTTCGCTACCAATCCAGCCTCTTTTTCGGTAAATAAAATCTCCAGAATTTTATATAAAATATCAGACTCGGGCGCTCCCTGAGCGTGCCGGTCCAGCCTAATTTGCAAGTCTCTGAATGATTTTGAAGTAATATGGCCCATAGCTTTTTATCTGAGGAGAGGTAGGGATTCCCCCCTACGCTTCACTCCGGGGGATAAACTTCTCATCCCTTTTTATAATAATGCGGAGAGGTAGGGATTTCCCCCTACGCTTCGCTCCGGGGGATAAACTTCTCATCCCTTTTTATAATAATGCGGAGAGGTAGGGATTCGAACCCTAGGTACCCTTGCGGGCACACCGCATTTCGAGTGCGGCCCATTCGACCACTCTGGCACCTCTCCAATTCACCTTATTTTAATCCTAAATAAGCCAAAATTACAAGGGCCAAAATTATAAACAGGCTAATTATGGTATAAAACAACAATTTCAAGGCCTCAGATTTTTTGCCGTCCAGATAGAGCAAAATTGGCTTACCCAGAACCAAAGAACTCGTAATCAACGCGGACAGAATAAAAACCAAGAGCATAATAACGCCGGCCATAACATTGTCGCCGTTACCAAAAAACTTTTCGGCATTGTTCATAAATAAAACCACCAGCGACACATAGGCCAAAACGCCCAAAGAGTGCGCCGCACCGTAAAAAAACAATTTTTTGTCTTTCATATTATTAATTTAGTTATAAATTATCAACACTTTCTAAAAAAATCTTTTTTTCAAATCCGCCGCGCTTAACTTTTCTTTCTTTTTTAATTTTTATTATTTCCCGCCTATCTAAATTATAATATTCAATAATTGCGTCTATTACTTCATAAACATCGCCGATTTCTTTAATTAATTCCGGTCGGTTATCTTTTGCTTCAATTAACTCTTGGGTTTCTTCTTTCAATTTATTCAACAACTCTACGGCAAATTTTTCGTCGCTTAATATTTTAATTTTGTATTCACTGCCTTCCGCTTTTATTATTTCGGGCGGCCTGTCGCGCACTAATTTATTATATATTTTTTTCATATTTAGTTTCTAAATTTATCATGCTCATCATAGCGATCAACAACCAAAATATCACGGCTAAATCATTTTTAAAATACGGCACATCAACCAGGCCGTGTATAGCAATAACAACCATAGCACAGATTAGCCCTATATTTAAAAATTTATTCATTGAAAATTGTTTGAAAATTGAAAATTGAAAATTGAAAATTCCTAAATAGAGGTATTTACCTATTACCCAAATAAATAATAGGATGCCAGCTAACCCAAGTTCACTCCAAAAATTTAAAACAATATTATGCGGATACAAATAAATTTCCAAAGGCTGCCAATGGGCCGTGCGATACGCTTCATTATATACTAACTTGCGTTGAGCCTCCGGGTCGCTAGAATCTTTAATAAATATGCCCTGAGTATGGAATGGCGCTACGGCCGTCTGAAAATTAGCCAGACCGGCACCGGTTAAAATACGGCCATCTTTAAGCATCTTCCAACTATCGGTCCAGCCGGCTTTTCTAATCTGGCCGGACTTACTGGCAAAAGTTATATTACTTATGGCTAAATCTCTGGCCGGCTGATAAGCCGCTACGCCAATACTAATTAATATTAAAGCAATAATCGTCGCCCACCTGATTTTTTTACTAGCCATTAGGCCAAAAATAATCAAACCGGCCGCTACGCCCATTAACGCGCCCTTGGATTTTGCGAAATAAATTGATAAAACAGACAAAATAATCACCAAACAAACAAAAAATATTTTGAAAATTTTAGAATTGAAAATTGTTTGAAAATTGAAAATTGAAAATTGAAAATTTTTGGCAATATCGCATAACCATCCCGCCATAACCAACACAATCGGCCCCAAATACAGCCCGACCGCGTTAGGATAACCGAAAAAAGAAACTACTCTTCTCGTCTCGGCCGCCGCCCATAATGGGTTACCGATAAAATCACCGGTAAATTTCTGATAAATTGCCAACGCGCTTACGGCCAACGCGCTTACGGCCAATGCCCATAAAATTTTCTCTCTGCCCTTTTCGCCCTTCATTACATTCAGCACAACTATAAACATCATTACCGGCTCAAAAAAATAAGCCTTCCAGATGCCGAGTGAACTACTGCTAAAACCAGCCGCACCAGCGGCTGCCAAAGCAACTAGCAACAATAAAACAATCTCCCAATCAAACGGATATCTTACTTTTATTTTTTTATTATTATTTTTAAAATTTTCTAAAAAATTATTTTTAACTTGAATAAAATTTTTAATAAGCCAAACTAAAAATACCGCCCAAATCATTACTTCTAACAGAGTTGACGGCAATCCAAAAATACTAAACCTAATTAAATACGCCGGCAGAGCCCCGACTAAAAGCATAACCGCCCAGTCAAGCCGCCACCAGGCCAGAAGAAAAAATAAAACAGTAAAAATTAAAATCAAATAAATCATACTACACAATAAACAAATATAATCCCAAACAAACCATAACCGTGCCGATTAATTTTTGGAGCAGCACGCCGCCGCCTAGCTGCTCATTTAACATTTTAGGAAACTTATTGGAAATTAATATAATTATGACAAACAAAAATAAATATTGCACGCCCTGAAGCGCGTTAACTATGGCTACATTGCCCATGCTAATCGCCCAATTAATCATAATAAAAGCGGCCGCGGCCAAAAGCCTGATAGTCAAAAAGAAAAATAAATTTTTAGGAGTTTTTGCGCCTTTTTGCTGTTCAAAAATAATACGCCGCCAGTCAGGCACAAAAAGCATTAAAATTACGCCGACGAAAGAACCTAAGCGAGAGTAAACAAAACTGCCGACAAACGGCTGATACAGATAAATATATTTCATCAAAACATAATAACCGGCGAAAAAAACCGCCGCCGTTACCGAATTAACTAAAAGACGGCTGGTTGGCTGAACGCCAGCCGGCACCTCTCCTATAATATCGCCTATAACTTCTCTGAATCTGGCTATAACTTTTTGATATGAATAAACTTTAGTATGTTTGATAGAAATTAACACGCCGCCGCAGATTAAAATTATAAAAGCCAATAGCTGCTGTTTAGATAAAATTTCACCTAAAAAAACGAACGACAAAACAAAACTGAAAATCGGCACTAAAGCGCCCACAACTGGAACCACGCGCGAGGCCTCGCTTTGATGCAGAGCTTTATACCAAAAAACCAAGGTAATTAAAAACAAAAGGCCGGCCAATAAATCAAGAGTTAGCTCCTGCAAATTCGGCGTCCAGGGCCAAAAAAACAATAGACAGACATTAAAAATACTCCAGATACCCACATAAAAAGCATAAGCAATAGAAGAATGAATTTTTTTAGATAACAAAAATTTGTCGGCCACATAAACGCCGGCGTTAATAAAATAAGCTCCGATAGTAATAAAAAGCCACATAAATTGATAGTTAATTTATACTTATATTTTAGCATTTTTCAACAAAATATAAAACGGCCCAATATTCTCAGGCCGTTTATATTATAATAAATTTTATGAAAATTTTATAAATCCAATAATACCGCCGCGATCCAGGGGAAAGCAACCGTCACGTCGCTTTGGATAATTTGGTAATAACTCTCGGTTGATAATTTGTCCCAGGTTATTTTTTCCTTGCCTCCGGCTCCGGAATATGAACCATAAGACATTGGCGATGAGCCAATTTCTACAAAACCGGCCCAATCCCTTACTTCCGCCAATTTTAAATCATGTTTTAACGAAGGCACCAGGCAAATCGGAAAGTCGGCGGCAATTCCTCCGCCTAACTGTAAAAAGGCTATTGGAGAATTTTTGGATTCTTCCATATACCAATCATAAAGCAGATGAAAATATTCCAAACCGGTTTTCATAATCTTGCCGTCAACCGTGATATCGCCTTTTTTCTTATGCGGTCCGTTATAAACATAACTGGAAAAGATATTGCCCATGGTGGAGTCTTCAAACCCGGGAATAACAATTGGAATATTTTTTTCATAAGCCGCGAGCGCCCAGCAGTCGGCCGGATTAGCTTCGGAGTCGGGAGAAATTAATTTTTCTGAAAATAATCGGCGGAAATATTCGTGCGGGAAATATCTTTCGCCTTTTTTCTGCGCATCCTGCCACATTTTTAAAAGGTGCGGCTCCATAATGCGCACGCTCTCGTCTTCGGGTAAAAAAGTATCGGTAATCCGCCTTAGCCCCGCGTCGCGAAGTTCCGCTTCCTGCTCCGGCGTCAACTCGGTATAACGGGGAATAAAAGCGTAATGAGAATGCGCCACATAACGATAATATGATTCTTCATGATTAGCGGCCGTAGCGGAAATCAAATGAACCTTATCTTTTCTAATTAACTCTGCTAGCATCACCCCAATTTGAAATGAACTTAAAGCTCCGGCTAAAGTAACTACCAATTTCCCTCCGTTCGCCAAATGATTTTTAAGCCACAAAGCCGCCTGCATGGTGGAGCCGCCGTTACAATGATTTAAGGTTTTTTTGGCAAACGCGCTAACCGGCGCACGGCCGCCACTCACGTCAGTACTTAATGTCCCGCCGGACGATTTATCGCTTTCGGGTATTATTAACTTTCTAAGGCCGGGGGAAAGTTTGCTAAATTTATTGTTTTTCATAGTAAAAATATAAAAAATGCTTTATTTTTTAATAGTAATACAGATTAAATAAAAATTCAATACGCCGCTTGACATATTTTTAAACTTTTAATATACTTAGACAATCTAACTATTAAATAACCTAACAAATATATGAAAATCGAAAACAGCGAATTAATAAATCTATTGTTCGCCACCATGAAAATTATTAAAAAAAATTTAAAATGCCAGGACGGCCGAGGCTTTTCTTTCGTCCAAATAAGGACGCTGCATTCCATCGAAATAAAAAGCAATCCGACCATGAAAGAAATAGCCGCCGAACTTGGTGTTACTCCCCCGTCGGCTACTGCCTTTATTGACCAATTTGTTTTACACGGCTTAATAAAAAGAATTTACGACAAAGCGGACCGCCGAACCGTTAAGTTGTCCCTGACCAACAAAGGCCGGGCTTATTTAGATGAACACTACAAAGAGATGGCAAAAAAAATGGAAAATTTGCTATCTCATCTAAATAAAACTCAAATTAATAATTTTAAAGAAATATTGGAAATATTATCAAAAAAATCTAAAAAATAATAAAATCTATTTATGAAAAAAGTCGTTATTGTAATTTCAGGAATTGCCTTAATCGCCGCTCTTGGCGCGGGCGCCTACTTCTTATTTCCCGGCGACAGCGCGGAAAAATATAATTTTACAGCCGCGGTAAACGGCAATATCGCCCAAGAGGTTAATCTGACCGGCAATGTTAAGGCGGCCGAAAGCGTTAAACTGGCCTTTGAAAAATCGGCCAAAATTGCTCTGTCAAATTTTAAAGTCGGCGATAAAGTAAAAACAGGCCAGCTTATAGCCAGCTTGGTTTCCTCTGATTTATCCGCTCAACTGGCGCAGGCGCGGGCGGCTTATGACGCGCAAGCGGCCATATTAAAAAATTTAGAGGCTGGCGCCGGTTCGGAAGATATTCAGTTGTCAAAAGACCAGGTACAAAGCGCGGAAAAAACCGTGGCTGATTCACAAATGAATTTAAGTAATGTTCAGGCTAAAGCCGACAACGATTTAAATTCCCTATATGGCAAATCAAGCGATATCTTAAATGATGTTTACTCAAAATCTTTTGACGCTTTGTATAATCAAACCGACGGTCTGTTTATTGACGGTACCGCCAGCCAGCCGATGCTGGCAATATCATTAACTAATTCTGCCCTTAAAAATAGCCTGGAGCAAAGCCGTCCGGCCGCCAACCAAGAATTAACTTCAATAAAAAATGAAATTGATTCCATGGGTACCGGCCAGCCAAGCATTGACAACGCCATGGCCGGCGCTTTATCGCATGCGCAAAAAATCAGGGATTATTTAAATAATTTAAGTAATGCCCTTAATTATACTATAAGCTCTTCAGCCACTCCGGCCTCGCAGATTCTAACTTATAAATCCAATATAAATTCAGGCTTAACCAATATAAATAGCTCTATCGCCGCTATCGGCGGGCAGCAAAAAGCCATTGCCACGCAAAAAGTTACTAACCAAAATCTAATATCTTCGGCCCAAACCCAGCTTAATCAGGCTAATAATAATTTACTTTTGGCGCAGAATCAATTGAAATTAAAACAAGCCGGCGCTACCGCCGACCAAATCGCGGCCCAAGCCGCCGCCGTCAGACAAGCTAGCGCCGCTATACAGAACATTCAAGCCCAGCTAAGTAAATCGGCGCTTATATCGCCGATTAACGGCACTATTAGCCAGCAAGATGCCAAGGCCGGAGAAATCGCTTCAATGAATACGCCGCTTATCTCAATTATCAGTGATGTTAAATTCCAAATAGAAATCCAAACGCCGGAGGCTGATATTGAAAAAATTAAAGCCGGGCAAACGGCCGAAGCAACGCTTGATGCCGATAGCAGCCAGCGGATTTTGCAGGCTAAAGTTATTTTAATTGATCCGGCTAAAACCATAGCTAACGGTTCGGCTACTTATAAAGTAACTTTAGAATTTACGCGGGAAGACCCGCTGATAAAAGACGGCCTGACCGCTAATGTTAAAATTATCACCCAGCAAAAAACAAACACCCTGCTTATTCCGGCTTCTGCCGTTATTAAGCGCTACGATAAAGAAATAGTTTTAAAAGATAATGGCGCGGGCGGCGTTATAGAAAATACTATTATTTCCGGCATCAGCCAAAACGGCTTAACCGAAATTTTATTCGGCTTAACCCAGGGCGATAAGGTCGCCAGTTTCGGCACAAAATAAAAAATTAATATTATTAATATCTTATGAATAAAATAAATAGAAAATTCATAATCATCTTGCTCGCGGCTTTAATAATCTGCGGGGTTGTCGGCGGCGGCATATATTTGTATATGGCGCAAAAAACTATTTATATAGATTTGGCGGAAATTTCAGCGCCAACTATCGCCCTATCACCTCGAACTCCCGGACCGCTGGAAGAAATTATGGTTAACCCGGGCGACCAAGTAAACGAAAATACGGTTGTCGCCCGCGTGGATGACCAACTTGTTAAAACTAAATCGGCCGGCTTAATCATAAGCACTCAGACGGACATGGGAAAAATTTTTAACCCGGGTGAAGCTGTCGCCACCATGATTATACCGGATCAGCTTCGCGTAGTCGGTCACATAGACGAAAACAAAGGCTTAAGCCAGATACAGATTGGCCAACGCGCGGTTTTTACGGTTGATGCTTTCGGCTCGAAAAAATACAACGGCACGGTTGATGAAATCAGCGAGTCTTCCCGCCAAGGCGATGTGGTTTTTAATATTTCCGGCAAACGGCAAACCAAACAATTCAATATAAAAATCAGATTTGATATAAACCAATATCCGGAATTAAAGAACGGCATGTCGGCTAAAATTTGGATATATAAAAATGGAAAATAATAATTCTTCAAATAACAACGGTTCTCTGCGCTGGTGGATTTTATTTACGGTAATCATCGGCACATTTTTAGGCAGCTTAGACCAAACTATTGTAAATTTGGGCCTGCCAAAAATGATGAATGATTTTAATATTTCCGTAACCACAGCCGGCTGGATTGCCACGGCCTATATTTTAGCTAATGCCGTTTTTGTCCCGATTTGGGGCAAGCTGGGCGATACTTTAGGACGCAAAAAAATTTATATGCTGGGCTTTAGTATTTTTATTTTCGGCTCGGTGCTGGCCGGCTTTGCCTGGAATTTCAGTTCAATGATAGTCTTTAGAGTCATCCAGGCCATTGCCGTTTCGTCCAATTATCCGACAGCCATGGCGATTATTGCCGTGACCTTTAAAGAAGGCAAGGAACGCGCCCAGGCCTTGGGTATTTGGTCGTCGTCATTCGCCGCGGCCTCGGTTTTAGGTCCGCTTATCGGCGGCCCGCTGATTGACAACTTCGGCTGGCGCTCTATCTTTTTTATAAATCTGCCGATCGGGCTGATTGGCATTATTTTAGCCATGACCTTTATTAAAGAATCAGTTTCGGAAAAAAGGGCAGAAATTTTTGACTGGTGGGGTTCAATCACTTTAGGCATTTCTTTAACCGCCTTAGTTTTGGTTTTAAATAAAGGCCTGGATTGGAACTGGGTATCATTAAACAGCATATTATGCTATATGGCTTGCCTAATCTCCGGCTGGATTTTTATTAAAATTGAAAAAAATAACCCAGAACCAATTGTTGATTTGAAATTTTTTAAGAACCCAATCTTCATGAACGCTTTGGTTAATAATTTTATAGTTTTTATGGGCATGATGGGCTGCATGTTTTTATTGCCGATTTTCGTTCAAACTTTTTTAGGATTAAATGCCACTCAAACCGGTTATCTTTTTATGCCCATGGCTTTTGTTATGGTTTTAGCCGCGCCCATCGGCGGATCTTTAACCGGCAGAGTAGAGCCGCGCTATGTAATTTTTGCCAGCACTTTGATCGCTTCAATCGGCCTTTATTTATTTCATTTTTTAGATCCGCGCTCCACGGCTTTGGATGTAATTTGGCCTCTTTCCATTATGGCTTTCGGTATGGGGCTGGGCATGGCGCAACGAACCAATATTATCGCTTCGGCCGTACCACAACATGAAATCGGTGTGGCCTCTTCGGTTCTGGCTTTAGCTAGAAATATTTCCGGCGCTTTCGGCATAGCTTTATTCGGCACGATTTTAAATAACACTATCAGCTCAAACATTTTTAGAATCAGCCAACTTAGTATTTTTAAAGGCCACACAGCCTTTGAATACCAGCAATTTGTTGCTCTAATAACTTTAAAAGCTCAAGTTTCCGCCTACGGCACGGTTTTTTTAACCTCCGCGGCCATAGTTTTCCTCGGCAGTTTCACTATTTTGTTTTTAAAAATAAAAAATGGAACCAAAGACATAAAGGCTGTAGTGGAAGGATAAAAATAAATTTTTACATAATAAAAAAATCACCTCAATGGGTGATTTTTTTATTTTATACTATATTTACAAAAATTTATTTTCCAAATTTATAACTTAACAATTTATAAACCAGCTTGGCGGCTAAAAAATCCGAAGACTTTTCATTTTTATTTGGCGCCAATTCAACTATATCAAAGCCCACAATCTCTTTTTTCCGGTTTACTTTTTTTAAAAATTCCAAAACCTGATACCAGCCCAGTCCGCCCGGCTCGGGCGTGCCGGTTGAAGGCAAAATTGATGGGTCAAAAACGTCTAAATCTATAGTGATATAAACTCGCGCGGTCAATTTAGAAATTGCTTTCTCCATCCAATCGGTTCTGTTATAAATATTTTGCGCGAAAAACACTCTATTTTTATCTATAAATTTTTTCTCAATTATATCCATGCTTCTAATCCCAACCTGCACAATCGGGCAAATTTCGCGCACGCGCGACATTACGCTGGCGTGATTATATTTTGAGCCTAAATATTCCGGCCGTAGATCCGAATGCGCGTCTAGCTGCAAAACCGACAAATTTTTATATTTTTCTTTATAGGCGCTAACCGGACCGGCGGTAATAGAATGCTCCCCGCCCAAAGACACGACAAATTTATTTTTATTAAGCAGTTCGCTTACGGCCTGTTTAACTTTTTTTACCATAATTTCGGGCGCGCCTTTTTCTATAATCGGTTTAGCCGTGAAAATATTTTTTTTATAAACTTCCGAACCAGTTTCTATATCATATAATTCCATATTGGCTGAAGCTTCAATAATCGCTTCCGGGCCCTTGTCCGCACCCTTTCCCCAAGTTGAAGTACCGTCATAAGGCACGGGCAAAATCACTATTTTAGCAGTTTCCATTTTTGATTTTTCTTTTGGCAAATCGCCAAAATTTGTTCTATATGGCATATTGTTATTATTTTACACTCTGCCAAAATAATTCGGCGCTTCTTTTTCCATAGTAATTCCATGCGGATGCGACTCCGATAAACCGGCCGCGGAAATATAATAAAAATCCGCTTTTTCATGTAATTCATTAATATCAGACGCGCCCGTATAACCCATGCCGCTGCGCAATCCTCCTAAAGCTTGAAAAATAATTTTAGCCGCTTCGCCTTTATAGGGTACAACCGCTTCAACGCCCTCGGGCACTAATTTATCTTTGCCTGATTCTGTTTGAGCATATCTTTCTCTTGAAGCAACACTCGCCTGCATAGCGCCGAGCGAGCCCATGCCGCGGTATTGTTTGACCGGCATGCCGTTTCGCATAAAAACTTCTCCCGGGGTCTCATCCGTGCCGGAAAGCATTTTCCCCAGCATGACTGATCCGGCTCCGGCCGCGATCGCTACCGTAATGTCGCCGGAATATTCAACGCCGCCGTCAGCGCAAACCGGCACGCCCGAACCTCTTAAAGCGCGTGAGCAATTATACACGGCCGTAACTTGCGGACAGCCGATGCCGGCGACAACGCGCGTGGTGCAGATTGAACCCGGTCCTTGGCCGACTTTGATTCCGTCAGCTCCGGCCTTAGCCAGTCTGACGGCGGATTCGGCTTCGGAAACATTACCGGCCACAATATCAATTTTTGAATATTTTTGCTTAAGCTGTTTTAAAGTATCTAAAACTAATTTAGAATCTCCGTGCGCCGTGTCTATTACTAAAACATCAACGCCGCGCTCGCTTAATTGTTCGGCCCTGATAAACGCGTCCTGGCCAACGCCCACGGCCGCGCCCACGCGAAGATTGCCATGCTCGTCCAAATTATACGCGGGCAAACCGCCGGTTATGATGCGTTTAACATCAGAATAAACATACATGCCGGTTAACTTATTTTGCTTATCAATAAGCGGCAGAATTTTTTTCTTGGTTTTTTGCATCATACTAAACGCTTGTTTGAGTGAGATGCCGCTTCGCGCGATTGTTAAATTTTTAAATTTGGTCATGATTTGCGCGATTTTTAAACGCGTATCAGCGCAAAATTCAATATCACTGTCGGAAATCAGACCGGCCAATTTTCCGCGAGCGTCCAGAACCGGAAAACTATGAAAAGCATAACCCTTTTCTTCGATCAATTTCAAAACGCTTTTAACGGTTTGTTGGCTCTCTAAGCAAATCGGCTTTTCAATTAAACCATTTAAATAAAATTTTACGCGCGATATTTCTTTGGCTTGGTCTTTAGGCGAAAGCGAACGATGGATAATGCCCAGCCCGCCGGCCTTAGCCATAGCAATAGCCATCTTATGCTCGGTTACCATATCCATAGGTGAACTTACAAGCGGCGCGTTTAGCGGCACATTGCGGGAAAATTTACTTTTTAACTTAACATCGTTTGGCGCTACCTGCGAATAAAAAGTTTTTAACCTGACGTCGCCATAAGACAAAGCCAAACCTAAATTTTCTATTTTTTCAAAAAATTTATCTTTTTTAAAAGTCTGATTTTTATTTGTCATATGCTCTTATTTATCATTATTTTATATTTTTAATCTACCTCAACATAATTATTTTTGCAAATCTCGGCGTACAGCTTGGAACTTGGCCGCACGGCGCGCTTAAAAGTTTTCCTATCCACTTCGTATAAGCCAAATTTTTGCGTCCAGCCGGCCGCCCATTCAAAATTATCCAATAGCGACCAATAGGAATAACCTCTTACATCAACGCCTTGTTTAATCGCCAAATGAACATTTTTTAGACACTCTTTTATAAACCAACTTCTATATTTATCTTGGCCGTCAGAAATACCATGCTCGGTTATATAAATTGGTTTATGATATTTTTTTAAATCACGCAAAACAAAATAAATACTAGAGGGATATAGCTCCCAGCCAAAATCTGACACAACTTTATTTTCATTTTTATTAAAACCGTAATTAATAAGATTGCGCCGATAATGATTTAGGCCGATAAAATCCTGATAATTTTTTATCTTATTTAAAAAATAAAAATTCCACCACCAATCAGCTATTTTTTTAAAAATTACATTTACTAATCGTCCGCGGTAAGCCTCAAAATAAATATTATGTTTAGATACGCCAATTTGAGCTTCGGGCGAAATGGCTTTAATTTTTTTATAAACCAACCGATGCACTTTAATCATACGGTTAAGCGCGCGCCAGTAAGCCAATGGGTTTTTTTTATTGGGCGGAAATTTACCATTTAAATAAGAATAACCGCAATAAATATCCGGCTCATTCATGGTTGTCCAAAAAACTACTTCATTTTTAAACTCAGTAACAATTTTTTCCGCGTAACGGCAGAAATACTTTTCTATTTTCTCCGACTGCCAACCGCCAAAATCTCTTAGCCATAAAGGCACCGGATAATGCCATAAAGTTACGAACGTCTCAATCTTATTTTCTTTTAATAATTTTATTATATTTCTATAATAATTTATCCCCTGAATACTGAATTTACCTTCTTCCGGTTCAATGCGCGACCATTCAATGGAAAAGCGGTAAGATGTAACACCCAATTCTTGCAAGCATTTTAAATCTTCTGCGAATCTATTATATGAATCGCAAGCTTGCCCGCAGATATAATCATTTGGGTTTTTGCCGATTTTTTTCAATTGCTTGATTCTAGCTTCCGATTTCTCCCATTCGCTCCAATCATTAGTAATTTCGCCTTCAACCTGATAGGCCGAAGTTGACGCGCCCCAAAGAAAGCCGGAAGGAAATTTTAAAATTTGTTTAGGCATACATTTATTATATCATCTTTTTAATTATTAATAAAAATAAACTAGATTAATTGACTTTTGGCTAAAATTATTGTAAAGTAAAAAAATAAATTTACCCCGTTAAATCCCTGCGGGACGCGAAGCGTATTTAACAGGGGTAACTAATTTTATTTCATGAACATAACCGAACTAGCGAGAATTTTAAAAGTGCCGACCCAAGAGCTGCGCGATAAGCTGCCGCTTATCGGTTTTGATATTGGGCAAAAAGCCATTAAAGTTGATAATGTAACCGCGCAAAGAATTATCAGAGAATGGCCAATACTAATTAAACAGCTCGCGGCCAAACAGCTCGCGGCCAAAAAAGAAGAAGAGACCGTAAATCCGGCCGCTACTCAAGAAAAAACAGAAATAAAAATCCCCAATTTTATAACCGTCAGGGATTTTTCAAATCTAACCGACTACCCGATAAATAAAATTTTATCTGAACTTATGAAAAACGGCATTTTCAGCTCACTTAATGAAAAAATTGATTTTGATACGGCCGCCATTATCGGCCAAGACCTTGGGCTTAACATCGTGCCGGCCGAGGAAAGCGAAATTAAAAATGAAAATAAATCCGACGACACTTTAAAGCAGGTTTTAAGCCAAGAAAGCCAAACTGATTTAATATCCAGGGCGCCGATTATCGTGGTTATGGGGCATGTTGACCATGGTAAAACCAAGCTGTTAGACGCCATCAGAAAAACCGATGTAGTGGCCGGCGAGGCCGGCGGCATTACCCAGCATATCGGCGCTTACCAGATATTTCACAAAGACAAACCCATTACTTTTATTGATACGCCCGGCCATGAAGCTTTCACGGCTATGCGCAATCGCGGCGCGCGCATTGCCGATATCGCCATTTTAGTGGTGGCCGCTGACGATGGCGTTAAACCGCAAACCGTAGAAGCTTTACGCATTATTGAAGCGGCTAAAATTCCTTTTGTCGTAGCCATTAATAAAATTGATAAACCCGAAGCTAACATTGATATGGTCAAACGAGAATTGGGCGAACAACTAAATATCATTCCCGAGGATTGGGGCGGTAAAACTGTCTGCTTGCCGATTTCGGCTAAAAATAATACCGGCATAAGCGAACTCTTAGATATGCTTTTATTAACCGCTGATATGGAGGCCAAGAATATTCAAGCCAATCCCGGCTCAAGCGCCTCGGGCACAATTATTGAATCGCATATTGACCGCGGGCAGGGTCCGGTCGCTACCATATTAATTCAAAATGGCACTTTACGCGTCGGCGACCCTATGACTTTTAACGGCCTGTCTTATGGCAAAGTCAGAGCCTTAGAAGATTATACGGGAAAAAATGTTAAAGAGGCTTTACCTTCTATGCCGGTAAAAATAATTGGTTTAAAAATGGCGCCGGTGGTCGGCGATATTATGCAGATCGGCCTTGGCGAAAGAATTAAGGCCAGTAAAATTTTTTCCCGCGGTTCTGAAATGGCAAAACCAAAAGAAGAAAAAAAAGTTGCGGCTGATGTTAAAAATATAAACCTGATTATTAAAAGCGATGTCTTAGGGTCGGGTGAAGCTATTGAGGGGTCGCTGGCAAAAATAGACCAGGAAGAAGTTAAAATTAACATAATAAGCAAGGGCTTAGGCAATATTACCGAGGGCGATATCTCGCGAGCCGAGGGCACGAAGGCTAGAATCCTTGGCTTTAATGTAAAACTTACTCCGCAAGCCGAAAAATTAGCCAGAGAAAAAAACGTTGAAGTTAAAAGCTACAAAATAATTTACGAATTAATTAACGACCTTAAAGCCGAGGTTGACAGCCTAATAGTTTCAAAAATGGTCAGGGTTGATTTGGGCAGAATGAAAGTTTTAGCTATTTTTAGAACGGAGAAGTCAAACCAAATCGTCGGTGGACGAGTGATTGACGGAAAAGTTGAAGCTAACGCTTTAATTGAGGTTATACGCGATAAAGTAATACTGGCTGAAGGCAGATTAGCTAAACTGCAAATCGCCAAGCAAGATGTTTCAACGGTTGATGTTAACCAAGAATGCGGCATTAATTTTGAAGGTAAACCGGTAATCCAAATTGATGATATTTTGCAATTTTATAAAATGGAAAAGGAGAAAAAAGAAGTATAATATGCCACGACGCATTGAACAATTAAACGAACAGCTTAAAGAAGAGCTGGCTAATCTAATTATTAAAGAGATAGCCTTAGACAACGGTTTAATAACCGTTTGTTTTGTTAATTGCTCAACCGATTTAAAACACGCTAAAATCGCCATTTCGGTTTTACCGGATAAATTCGGCCCGTCAACTTTAAAAAAGATAAGAAAACTTTCCGGTCTTTTCGGCCGCGAATTAAAAAATAAATTAAGAATCAGGCAAATTCCGAGATTCCATTGGGTTTTAGATACGACCGAAAGCCGGGCGGCCGAGATTGAAAATATAATTAAAAAAATAAAAGACGAAGAGCTAGATTAATTTTACTATTTATGGACACTTCCCTCTTTGCCAAAGCCTACGACTTGATAAAAGCTTCAAACAATATTCTGGTTATAACCCATGAACAGCCGGACGGCGACGCTTTGGCATCAATTTGTTTAATGGCGGAAATTTTAAGCCTGATAAATAAAAAATATTGGCTTTACTGCTACGACCAAGTTAATCATCAATATGGCTTTTTACCTCACCTTGATGAATTAAAAAATTCTTACGAAAATTTTGATTTTGATTTAATCATTACGCTTGATTGCGGCTCAATTGAACGCACTAAGCTGGACAAAGAAATCTTAGGCCGGCAGCCAGGCCAACCGGTAATGGAAATTGACCATCATCCCAAAATTAAAGACTATGCTGATTTGGAAATCCGCGATTCGGCCACGTCCGCGACCACGGAAATATTATATTACTTTTTGCGCGCAAATAAAATAAAAATAAATAAAAATATGGCCAGCTGTATTTTAACCGGCATTCTGACCGACACGGGAAATTTTCTCTACCCCTCAACTTCTCCGGAAACCGTCAATATTGCTTCGGAAATGCTGGTTAAAGGCGCGAAACTGCCGCAGATTATGGAAAATACCTGGCGCAATAAATCAATCGCCTCTATGAAAACTTGGGGTAAAGCCATGTCGCGCTTAAAAATAAACTCGCAATATAATTTCGGTTTTACGGTTTTAAAAAGCGAGGATGTACCGGCCAAAGTAACCGAAGAAGAGCTTGAAGGCATGTCCGGATTTTTAAGTAATTTAAGCGCAGTCAACGCGGTTATGCTGCTGCGCCAAATGCCCGACGGAAAAATCAAAGGCAGTTTGCGCACTTCCAAATCTAATGTGGATGTTTCTAAATTAGCCCGCACTTTAGGCGGCGGCGGCCATGCAAAGGCCTCTGGTTTCACAATAGAGGGGGAAATTGAAGAAACCGACAAAGGATGGAAGATAATATAATAATTTCTAATTTTCAAACAATTTCTAATTAATTCATTGAAAATTATATCATTGAAAATTGTTTGAAAATTGAGAATTGAAAATTTGAAGTTGACATTAAAGTAAATTAGAATTATTATTAATAATATTTTATTTTTTAAATTTAACAATTAACCTTGAACTATATGCCTCTAATACCAACAGTCATTGAAAAATCCGGGCAGATCGAGCGCGCCTACGATATTTATTCGCGCCTGTTAAAAGACCGCATCATTTTTTTAGGCGAACCCATTAATGACCACACGGCCAATATTATTATTGCCCAATTTTTATTTTTAGACGCCGAGAGCAAAGGTAAGGATATAAAGTTTTACATAAATACTCCGGGCGGTTCGGTCACGGCCGGCCTGGCGATTTATGACACCATGCAATATGTTAAATCGGACGTTTCTACGATTTGCGTAGGCTTGGCCGCTTCCATGGGCGCGGTTTTGCTGGCGGCCGGCGCCAAAGGCAAAAGATTCGTACTGCCTAACTCGGAAATTCTGATTCACCAGGTTATGGGCGGTTTTGAAGGCCAGGCGTCTGACATTAAAATTCATTCCGAGCATATCTTAAAAATCAGAGAAAAGCTAAATAAAATTTTAGCTAAACATACGGGCCAGCCGATTTCCACCATCGAAAAAGATACTGACCGCGACCATTTCATGAGCGCGGACGAAGCGGTTAAATACGGCATAGTTGATAAGGTAATTGCAAAATAGCATCTTGTCCCCAATAATTAGCGGCTCAAAACAGCTAAACTATAAATTTTAGCTGTTTTTTGATTTACCTTTCCTCTTGCCAAAACCCGGCCCTCATGTTAGGATAATTTTGTTCACTTGGTGAACCTAATTAACTATCTTTGTTGTCAGACAAACCGTAAATTAAGAAGATATTTTCCCTAAAATTGGTATAAAATTTGTGAATCTCATAATTAAATCTTCTCTCTCAAAATTTACAACGCGAAAAACAACTGTTTTATAATCTAAAACGGCTGTTTATTGTTTTTAACCTCTGGCGACAAAATTCATAAACCTATGATGTATGCTATTTATGCAATTTTGGCTTTAGCCGGCGGTTTTTTTGTTGGCTATTTTGTAAGAAAAAGCCGCGGTTTAGCCCAAGTATCCAGCGCCGAATCGCGCGCGGAAAAAATCTTAAATGAAACTAAGGCTAAACAGAAAGAGCTACTGCTTGAAGCCCAGGATAAGGCTTTAAAAATCATTGACGAGGCTAAAAAAGAAGACGAACTAAGGCGCCGGGAAATCAACGGCTTACAGTCTCGCTTAGAAAAACGCGAAACCGTGTTCTCGCAAAAATTATTAGAATTACAGGACAAGCAGCAGCAGCTTTATGACAAAGTCAATAAAGTTGAAGAGGTTAAAGAAAAAATTAAAACCATTCATGATGAGCAATTGGCTAAGCTGGAAAAAATCGCCGGCTTATCGCGGGAAGAGGCTAAACAAGTATTATTTAAAAATATCGAGAGTGAAATAAAAAACGACCTGGTAATTAGAATTAATAAATTAGAAAAAGAATCAAGCGAAGCTTTAGATGATAAGGCGCGCGACTTAATGGCCGGCGCTATCCAGCGGCTGGCTTCAACTTACGCCACGGAAATTACCACTACGACCGTTGATTTGCCTAATGATGAAATGAAAGGCCGCATCATCGGCCGCGAAGGCCGGAACATTAAAGTTATTGAACAGCTGACCGGCGTGGAAATTATCGTTGACGATACGCCTAATGCCATAACTATTTCCGGCTTTTCGCCAATTAGGCGCCATATTGCCAAAAGAACTTTAGACCATTTAATTAAAGACGGCCGCATCCACCCGACTAAAATTGAAGACGCCATTAAACAAGCCAAAGAAGAGCTGGCCTTAGACATTAAAAAAGCCGGCGAAGAAGCCATGTACGAAGTCGGCGTAACCGGCTTTGACCAGAAATTAGTGAATATTATCGGCCGATTAAAATATCGCTCCAGCTATGGGCAAAACGCTTTACGCCATTCGGTGGAAGTTGCTCATTTATCCGCGCTAATCGCCGAGGAAATGGGCGTGGATGTAACGCTGGCTAAAAAGGGCGGACTCTTGCATGACATCGGCAAAGCCGTTGACCATGAAGTCCAGGGCACGCATCCGGAAATCGGCGCCAACATCGGCAAAAAATTTAATCTGACTCCGGAATTAATCGCGCCGATTTTAACTCACCACGAAGACCGCCCTGACGGCTTAATTTCCGTGATTGTTAAAGTGGCCGACGCCATCTCTGCGGCCCGTCCGGGCGCGCGGCGCGACACTTTTGACCAATACATCCAACGCCTGGAAGAACTTGAAAAAATCGCCACTTCGTTTGAAGGCATTGAAAAAGCTTACGCCATCCAGGCCGGACGCGAAGTTAGAATTTTTGTTACTCCGGATAAAATCGACGATTTAGCGGCAATTAATCTAGCCAAAGAAATTGCTAAAAAAATTGAACAAGAATTAAAATACCCGGGTGAAATAAAAGTTAATGTTATCAGAGAAATG
>Ga0247841_10003070_pt1 | contig 31658 bp, 35 predicted proteins | sample LaCruzMarch2015__2_FD_192410 | JGI IMG/M metagenome (GOLD analysis project Ga0247841, IMG submission 192410) | Freshwater microbial communities from meromictic Lake La Cruz, Castile-La Mancha, Spain - LaCruzMarch2015_18m | ecosystem: Environmental > Aquatic > Freshwater > Lake | place: Spain...
CGTTGTCAGTGAAAGAAAGTCTCTTCGTTTCATTGTGTCACTCCTGCTTACTCATATTCAACATCATAGTCAATACGCTCCACGGCATTCACCATGACACCCTTAATCTGATCAAAATCGGCAATGCGGACAGACCAGCGATAGGTGCGCGAGCCGTCAGCATGTTCGTCAACATAATAAGCACTGTTCCATCCCAATGGCTTGGGCAGCGTCTGCACCTGCTTGATTCCGATAAGATGTCCACGCGTCGTGAAAGAGGCGGTCATGAAGGTCTCCTCCTTGTCATACTGCAGGCCGCACCACTCGCGGCGGGCATAGGTGCCTGCGCCCCTCAAGGCAAAGAGATCTTTACCGGCCCACTCCTTCCAATCTTCGGGCACGAACATCTTCTCCAGCCACCACTGCGCAGGCGCATGAACCGTGACCCGCTTGCCCTCCACGCTCACCTTGCCCGGTGCAGAACGCGGAGCCTGCGGGATATGCATCTTAAAGGCCGGATCGCCGAACTGCGTGCGGATGCGGAGCTGATACCAATAGCCGCCCCCCTTCTCCTCGTTCTTGTCCAAGATCGTCACCAGCGCGCTGTTCATGGAGCGGCGGTGGGCCTGTCCGAGGGTCTCGCCAATCAGCACACCATTCCAAAACTCCATGCGTTGAAGCTCTTGCGCTGCGACACCCTCCCGCGCATTTCCGGAAAATGAAACCGCACCTTTGCGTAGGAGGCGTGCGACCACAGAACGATAGTCGGGCTCACGGTCGAGAGCTGCCGTCAGACAACCACCGGACTCCACGACGACGGGAGCCATCAACACGTCGGCATCCCAGCCGAAGGTTGAACCCAATTCATGCCACCACGAGTGGTCCATATGCGTCCATGCGGCGCAGCGCGTCAGGGGCGAGCTCTGCTCAAAGGTCATGGCGCGCTTCCCCTTCTTGCCATCGGCTGGCGGAACCAACCATTTCAGATCCTCCTTATTATGTTGAACCGAGGCGTCGAAGCCGACATTCGAAAACTGCTTCGCGTAAGTGTTCTCCCAGCGAGCCTGGCAGGCGCGGTCCATCCACTCGGGACTCAAGAGCTGCGTATAGGTCAGCACGCGACTGGCAAAGAGGGTTGCAAAGTGGACATTCTCGCCGATAACCCGCGCGACACCGATTTCCGCAAAGACATCATCATCTGCATTCGCATAGGGAAGGTCCGTCGCGAGCTCCTGCACGACACCGCCCTTGCCGGCGATGGACTGGGGAATCGCATCGGGAAAGCCCACGAGGCAGAGATGCTCAGGCGCAGTTCCGAGCGCTTTGTAATATTCGCGTAAATCATCCGCAACCGTCTCGGCCTGCGGCCATGTCAGATGAACTTCTGCCGGCTTCACCGTCTCGTTGTTGCCGCCGGCCAAGGTCAGTGCATACTGCTTGCCATTGAGATTCAGCAAATCGCCGGTATGGAAAGGACCCTCCTTCGGATTCTCGTAACGTCCATCGCCATCAAAATCAATTTTGACGCGACGATCCTGATTACGATCCTGACAGCTATAGACAAAGGGATACTCCTTCTTGCCCAAAGTAATCGTCCCTTGCTTGTGGATCTTGCGATTGTTGGGAATCCCTGAGGGGAGTTCTCCCTTCACCTCTGTGCCTCTGAAGGGCTTCTTCCACTCCACGTCGTAACGTAGGGGCGCCACCAGTCCCTGACGTCCTGCGGCCAGGAGCGCACCGGAGAGGGAGAGCTTCTTGATGACCGTCTTCTCGCGGTCCAACGGATTAACCGCTGCAAGGTAGGAGACCTTGATGCCACATTCTGTCAACCAAACCATGACATCCCTCGCACTCAGGAGCACACTGACTTGATCACACACCTCCTTCAGCGCGGGCACAATGGCTCGATTGGGCCATCCGACAACAACGGCCTCTTTCGTTTTCAATCTTTTAATTTCGCGCAACGTTTTTTTCGACACCCCTTGCGCATCCATAAAGAGCAACGGGGCCTTCAATCGCGCAGCGAGCGATGCGGCGACAAGTCCCGCCTCATAGTTTTCAGCAGGACAGAGCACAACCTTTTCCGCGTTCTTCCAGAAGGTTGAACTCAACTGACAGGCAGCCTCTTCCGCAGTGGCGGCCTTGAGTAATTCACAGGGAAGTCCACCGACTTTAACATCATTGGATGGATTCCCCAGCAGAACCACGCGAGTCGGCTTGTAGCGGCTGACATAGTCCAGAAGCTCCGAGGTCAGCGTAGCATTCGCATCAAGCGCCACAACTGCAGGCGATCCATTGACAACGGTTGCTGCAGGCACAGCCGCCAGATAGGCCATATCCTGCCACGCTACCCCTTCAGCCAAGGGCACGAGCATCAGGATGCGCGCCCCCATCGCAACAGGCGCTTCTTCGCACGAGGCCTTGGAAACATCTTTGGGGGGATCCGTGAAGGTACACCCCTGCAAGAGAGAAGCCAATCCAAGCGCGCATCCGCAAAAACGGAAGATATATTTACTCACGTCTCACTCCCCTTTTTTTCCATACTCTTCTTTCAGCTTTTTCAGAACGGCAACCGTCGCTTCCCTGTTGTCGCGTTGTGCAAAGGCCTCAGCAAAGGGATCCCCAGTGCGGCGCATCAGCGCTAAGAGTTCCTGGCGCATCGCTTCAATTTCAGTCTGGCGGGCCGGATCGCTGATCAGGTTTGTCCGTTCAAAGCGGTCAGAGGTCAGATCATAAAACTCCTCGGGCACCCGATAACTGTAGAGGTCGGTCCGGGCTTTGATCGCCGCGTTGGTAGCTGAGGCGGCCAGCATCGCCTTCCAGGTCAGTCCCGCCATATTCTCAGCCTGATAAGTCATCTTACCATCGCTCCAGGGATTCCAGATATAGGAAGCCTTCTTGGTTCGGATACAGCGCATCGGCATCCAGCGATTGCCATACGCGGCATTGTATACGGTGAAAACCCTATCCCAGCCTGGCAGCGTTTTCCCTTGAATGACAGGGCAGAAGGAGCGTCCATCCACATCGGGAATCTGGGGGAGCTTGACGGCATCTAAGAACGTTGGCGTAAAGTCGAGAGTCGAGACCAGATGGTCGGTGTCTACGCTGCCAGGCTTGGTCACTCCGGGCCACCGCACAATCAGGGCACCCCGCGAACTGTTCTCATAATCATTCGACTTGCCAAAGGGGAAGGACATCCCATGATCGCCGCCATAGAAAAAGACGAGGGTGTTGTCGGCGAAGCCCTCCTCTTCAAGGACCTTGAGTACTGCTCCGAGCGCATCGTCCAAGCGACGGACATTCGTGTAATAACCCGCCATCTCGCGACGGATCTCAGGAAGGTCCTCCAGAAAACCGGGAATCTCTGTGATCTCCTCCGGCTTGATGTAACGGCTTGGGACCTCGCCCTCAGCAAGATCATCCGGACCCTTCATGCCGATGAAGGGGCGATGCGGATCATAGCAGTTGACATTGTGAAAGAAGGGACGCCCCTCCTGCTTCGCCCGCCGCAAAAAGGCCCGTGTCGCCTCCGCCATCTTGGAGGGTTTACGACTGATGCCATCAATCGGATCATCCACGCAGAACTTTTCGCCCGGCTGGTTGTGTTTGATCTTGCCATACATGGAGATCAGATAACCGGCAGCATGTAACTGCTGATTCAAGGTCTGCACATGGGGTTTCAACGGAAAGAAGCCCATGGAGCCACTGCGATGCGGATAGAGTCCACACTGCATGGTCTGACGGACCGGCTGACAGACCGCGACAGTCGAATAGGCATACTGAAAACGGCGTCCCTCTGCCGCGAGGCGATCCAGGTTTGGGGTTAAATTTTTGATCTTGCAACCATAGACGTTGCTCGAATCAAAATTCATGTCATCCGCCGTGAAGAAGAGTACATTGAGCTTCCGAGCAGAATCAGGTAGAAGAAGGTTCGACTCGTTTGACACTGCACCTGCCAGGTTAAGCGTGTCCGCGATCACGTTATTGCAAAAGCTAAATGCAACGCTTATCATCAGCGCACAGAATATTCTTTTCTTCATGATTTTCCCCTGCCCTACGTTTCTTTTTATTCTCTCATATATTGTTAAAAATTGAAACTCCTACTTTACGTTTATCTTCTTTTTTCAAAAAACAAAAATCATACCCGTTTCTTTTATCTGCACGTATTGACAATGTTCAAATGATCAAGTACATTGGAACTTTAATAGTGGACAACCGAACGCATGAGCCAAAAGAAAAAAAATAGTGAGCAACTTCACCAGACCACTACAGACGCCATTCTCGAAAGTTTGTCAGATGGTGTTTTCACCGTCGACCAGCATTGGTTCGTGACGACGTTTAACAAGGCCGCTGAACGGATTACCGGCGTTTCACGGAAAGAGGCGATTGGCAAGCGCTGTGCAGAGGTCTTTCGCTCAAGCCTGTGCGGTGCTGAATGTGCGTTAAAAACCACACTCAAGAGCGGAAAACCCATCATCGGACGTTCCGCCTACATTATTCATTCATCTGGACAGCAAATTCCAATCAGCATCTCGACGGCAGTGCTCAAAGATAGCACTGGAAAGGTGATTGGCGGAGCGGAAACCTTCCGAGACCTCTCGGAAATCGATGCGTTGAGACGTGAACTTGAGGGCCGCATGCGCGTCGGCGAACTGGTTAGCCACAGTCCCATTATGCAAAAGCTCTTTGAGGTGTTGCCAGCGATTGCGGCGAGTCCCAGCACCGTGCTGCTCCAAGGCGAAACCGGAACAGGCAAGGAACTGATGGCGCGGACGCTACATGCGCTGAGTCCCCGTGCCCAGGGTCCCTTCATTGCCGTCAACTGCGGCGCCTTGCCGGATACCTTGCTGGAATCCGAACTCTTCGGCTACAAGGCGGGGGCTTTTACAGGCGCGGTCAAGGACAAGTCAGGACGTTTCACCCTCGCAAAAGGAGGGACGCTATTCCTCGATGAGATCGGCGAGATCAGTGCCGCATTACAAGTGCGGCTCCTGCGCGTGTTGCAAGAGCGCACCTTTGAGCCGTTGGGCTCTACCCGTTCCGAAAAGGCTGACGTCCGGGTGATCGTGGCAACGAATCGCGATCTCCTTGAGCGTTGCAAAGCAGGCGCATTTCGAGAGGACCTTTATTACCGGATCAACGTGGTGCGTGTCGAATTGCCCCCACTGCGTCGCCGCAAAGAGGACATCCCCCTATTAGCGGAACAGTTCATCGCGCACTTTAATCTTCTCCAGAACAAAACGGTTGGCGGAATTGCACCGGAGGCACTTTCGCTGTTGATGGCGTATGACTGGCCAGGCAATGTGCGCGAACTCGCGAATGTCATCGAGCGCGCCTTTATTCTCTGCGGAGCCAAACGTATTGACATAAGTCATCTACCCGAGACCCTGACAGGCTTGAGCCTCTCCCCCATATCCAACGGACGTGTCAATTTGCGGTGCGCGCGCGAGGCGCTGGATGCGCAGGCGATCCGCGCGGCGCTGAAACGCTGCGCTGGCAACCGCCTCGCCGCCGCCCGTGAACTCGGCGTCCACAAAACTACCCTCTTCCGTAAAATCCGCCAGCTCAACATTGACCTGCCAGACCAGGATGGTCGCGCACCACAGACGACGTGATTACAGACGGGCCAGGGCACAGACTGCCGAGATACCTGGAAGCGTGTCCACGCGGACCGGGCAGTTGAAGGCGGTTTCTAAGAGGGCGGATGTCATCACCTCAGCCACCGTACCGTCAGCCACCGTGCGTCCGCCACTCAACAGCAGGATGCGTTCGAAATATTGACTGGCGAGGGTCAGGTCATGAACAACCATGAGCAGGGTGATTCGCTGTTCCGTGCTCAGTTTGAGGAGCAGCCGCATCATCTCCGCCCGATGCCTTAAATCGAGATGCGAGGTGGGCTCGTCCAGCAGCAGGATTTTCGGCTGTGAAGCGAGGGCCATGGCGAGGGCAAGCCGCTGCCGTTCCCCTCCGCTCATCTCGGGGAGTAGCCGTTTCCGTAAGTCCCATGTTTCCGTCAGCCGCATCGCCTCTTGGACTGCCGAAAGGTCTTCCGGAGAAGGTCTTCCCAGTCGGGGCAACAAGGCTGTACGCCCCAACAAGACAAAGTCCTGCGCTACATAGGGGATATCACTGATGATCTCCTGGGGAACGACCGAAATAAGGCTTGCGCGTTCACGGGGCGAGAGCGCGTTCAGCTCGCGTCCCTGCAGGTGGATGGTGCCGTGAGCCGGCAGCAGGCCTGTCAGAACACGTAGCAAGCTCGTTTTGCCTGCCCCGTTCGGGCCGACCACGGCAACGCGTTCGCCACAGGCTATCGCGAGTGAAAGATCGTCGAGCACTTTTTCACTGCGATAATAGGCACTCACCTGGCGAAGTACGATCATCAGACCCTCCTTTTTCCGTTTTGAATGAGCAGAAAGAGAAAGAAGGGACCCCCGAGAAGGGAGGTCACCACGCCGACTGGAATCTCATGTGACTCGATCACTGACCGGGCGAGTGTATCACAGACGACAAGGAACGTTCCCCCAAAAAGCGCCGCACACGGAAGGAGGATCCTGTGGCTGGCTCCCACCAGACGGCGTACGGCATGTGGGACGATCAGTCCGACAAAGCCGATGATCCCTGAAACGGCCACCGCAGCAGCCGTGGCGAGTGTCGCCGCGAACAGAATCAGGGGAATCTCCCAGCGTGTATTGACACCGAGGTGGTGCGCACCTTCATGTCCCAGCAGGAGGGCATTCAGCGTACGCGCTTCACAAAAGAGCACAACTCCCGCGCAGAGCACGAAGAGCGCGACGACGCCCAGCAAGGTCCAGGAGGTGACCTGAAGGTTGCCCAACAGCCACCAGGTAATACTGTGGATGACTCGCAACTTGACAAAGGAGAGCAAGAGCATCAGGAGACTGGAGAGCATCGAGCTGACCACCACGCCGATCAAAATCAGGGTGGTCGGTGCATAATTTCCGACGCGCTTCGCTAGGAAACAGACGAGCAGGAGTGTCGCCGATGCACCAAGAAACGCACCGGATGGCACAAGGAATGGCGACACGGCTTGAAGACCGGCGGCGATGACGATGGCCGCGCCCAAGGAGCCACCGCCACTCAGTCCCAACACCGAGGGTTCTGCGAGCGCATTACGCAAGACAGCCTGCAAGGCACACCCCGACAGCGAAAGCGCTGCGCCGACAACAAAGCCTGTGAACAGTCGACAGAGCCTTAGCTCCAAAAGCGCCTGGCCAGTCAACGTCGTCAGGTCTGGCAAGCCGAAGCCGGAAGCGCCTACCCAGAGGCAAAGCAACAGAACCAGGGGTACTAGAATGAGTGCGAACAAGAGGTGTTTAGACGCGAGCATATCAGTCTTTAAGGTTCCTTTCATCAGCCTTGATCCCCGCACGCTGAGCTTCTTGTGCATCGCGGGCCAGCACGGTTTTAAATTGTCCGAGGCCCTCCAATACACGGGGCCCAGGACGGCAGGCGCTATTCAAATCAGGAAGCGTATAAACGCGCTGATGTCTCACCGCTGAGAGCGCTTTCCAGCCGATCTGCTCTTTCAGCAGGTGGCAAGGATCTTGCCCGTATGTTTCATAAAGGCAGAGGATCAGATCAGGATCTTTTTCGAGCAGCCACTCCAGCGAAACATGGTAATAGTCCGCGAGCGATTCACGCCCAACATTGACCCCGCCCGCGAGTTCGAGGAGTTCGGAGACAAACGTGGATTTTCCCAGCGTCATCGGCGTATCGGGGGTGAGCAGCAAGAAGACACGCGGTGCTGTTTTAGAGAGGGACTGTTTTCCCTGAGCCTCACGAATACCCCTTTGGATTGTTTCTGCAAGGCGTGTCGCTTCTCGCGTATGGCCTGTCAGTTCGCCAAGTTGCCGCAGCGCAGGAGGAATATCCGCAAGTAGCCGAATAGGGACATGTACAACGGATATGCCGACAGGCTCTAGGGTGCTCTTGATATCAGGTTTGGCCAGGATCGTCTCGACAAGATGTGTCGGACGTTGTTCCAGAAGGGATTCGAGCGAGGGGGTGCCAAAGCCACCCACCGCAGGTATTTTTTGGAGCCGTTCCGTCGGATAATCACAGGCATCCGTGCGCCCGACAAGCAGGTCACCTGCACCGATCGCGCAGAGTGCCTCTGTGAGATGCGGGGCGGTGGAAACTAGCCTCAGCGCACTGGCGGGCGCTTCCTGGCGGGCGCAGCCGGCCAGGAATAACAGGATGCCTATAAAGATGCGTTGGATCATTTTTTAAAACTGATAGGCGGCACAGAGCTTCCAGGTCCGGCCATTCGCGGGATAGAAACGATCACCCCAGCCCCAGAAACCTGCTGTCGCATAGTTCGTGTCAAAGACATTGTCACAGGAGCAGACCAACGAAAAACCCTCCAGAAAGGTTGGCGCGTACCGTGCACCGACATCAACAGTCATGTAGCCTTCGAGGCGCTCAGCGACATTGCCATTGTCATCGCCGAGGTATTGGGAGCTGACGGCGCGGAGCGACCCTAATACGGAAAGCCCATACGCCACCTTCACTTCGCCATTCAGCGTCACCACCTGGGCCGGTACCAGCGGAATGGCATTACCGTCATTGACCCCCTTTGAAAACTCCGCCTTGATCAGTTGATATTTTAGCCCGAGGCTCCCCCAGGTGGATGATGACCAGGTCAGACCGGTATCGAGTCCGTACCGGCTGGTTTCATCGAGATTTTCATTTTGCGTGCCGTTCCACGCGATCTCATCGCACAGGTTGAGATAATAAACATTCAGATCGTAGGTGACCTGCTCCAAAATTTCCAGCGAGAGTCCTGCATCGAGTTGCCAACCTTTTTCAGGATCGAGATCTTCGTTAAAGCCAGGCCCCCACCCCTGATAACTGGCGACTTCGTCCAGGAAGGGATAACGGTAGAGTGTTGACCCGCGCAGATAATATTTCTGTCCTTCCGCAGGCCGATAGAGCAGAGCAAGATCGAAGGCGGATTGCCAATCCGTCTTCGAATCATCGAGGGCGGTTCCGGAGGAGACCCCCTCAATCGCCGTGCGGATGCCCTCGCCGCGTGCCGTGAAGGCGAGCGAGAGGGTTTCCGTGAAGAAGAACTCGTCCCGGAGATAGAGGGCACCCGAGAGGCGGTCCAGAGTTACATTCGCGGGCAGGACCCAAAAGGCCAAGGGCGAGAGCCGGTAATCCAGCTGTTCGAAGTTGAGGTCTGCTCCCAGCATAAAAAGGTTCCGGTGACCACTGACCTCCCGGTCAAGTTGGTATTTCGGCGTGAGGGTGAGGCTGTTGATCGCCGTATATCCCTCTGAGCCCCAACTCACCATTTCGCTCTCGCGCAGGCGTCGCTGGCCGATCACGTTCAGGCTCAGGTCGCCCCATTCCACTGTCTCCCCTTCCGAACCCAGATTGAAGCCCCACGTCTGTTGTCGAGCGCGATCCTGCAGGGTCAGGCTCTGCTGCGGGTCATCCCGCATCTGCTGCTTGTTGAGCGCCCCCGGCATGCCATATTCGTTCCAGTTGTAAAAGGTGCTGAGCGTCGAACGGAACCGCTTTGTCCATGCCTGTTCGAGTCGGACGCGCGCATCATACGTCTCATATGCGGCATTCGCCCGCCAACCCGCGCTCTTCTGCCAGTCCATGTCAGCGGCATAGCGGAAATCCGCCCCGAGCAAACCTGATTTATGGAGATGCGTCCCATACGTATCTTCCGACCCGGCTGTGACGGAGAAGGAGGTCATGGGCTCAGCACCTTTTTTAGTGACGATGTTGATAACCCCTGCTACTGCATAGTTCCCATAGAGCGCGGTCTGTCCACCGTGAAGGATTTCGATGCGTTCGATACCCTCCACTGCGATGCGGGTCCAATTGGGGGTTGTCATATCAGGATCGTTCAGCCGCTGCCCATCCACCAGCACCAGTACGCGTCCGTGGGCATTCTGGCTGAAGCCTCGCATCACGATTTCCGCCTGCGCGGGATTGCCGGAGAGCTTCCGGAAATAGAGGCCGCCGAGCTTCTCGAGGGCTTGGACCGTGTCGCCCGCGCCGGAGGTTTTGATCTGGTCGGCGGTAATGACTGTGACGGACTGCGGGAGTTCCTCTGCGGTTCTCTTGATGCGACTTGCCTCGACAATGACCGTCGGCAGGACGGTCATCGGGGGTGCGTTGGTCTCCCCGTGAAGGGGGTGGGTTAACAGGGTACTGGCTGTCAGAAGGACAGCCGTGCAGTGACGGTGCATCGTGGGGGTCATGCTCTTTCCTCGTGCGGGGAAGGGTTAAAACACTCCCTTACGAAAGAGGCCTGATCGGCTAGAGAAAAGCATGCACCGGAAACAGCCGGGCGACACGCTCAACTCCCCTGACGCGAAGGAGTGCGATATAATCTGCCCTGATCCGTCTCCTGGCTTCCGGCTTAACCTCATCCCAGCCTTCTCTCCCCAAAGGGAAATGGCATCCTTGGAACTCGTAACCGATTACAGTGGCGCGACCGCGCCCGATTTTCACGGGCTTCCGCTAATCAGTGCAAAAGAAGTTTAGAGCTTATGAGATCCTGCTCTTTTTGTCAATGCTGGATTCTAATCCTTAATTGCACGTGTTTTATAAGTTGCATTTCTGCTACTCTATAATCGTGGTTAAGTAGCGATTATGCTACTATCAGAGCGTGTAGCTATTCAATAATTATAATTATAACCGTTTGTCGTCTAAAGAATTATAGCAGTCAAAAGATAATATCAGGGGGCTGGCACAGGGTATGCTTAATAACAGTGTATGAAAACGGCATTTTCTATTTGGGAACAGCGCATCGCACCGGTCTTGGACACGGCTCGGCATCTGTATGTTGTAGAGTCGGAAGCGAAGCAGATCATGAAGGAGCAGCGACATACGGTCCGCGGAGTCCATCCATCGCAGATGATCGCCTCGCTCTCAGCGCAGGGTATCGAGACCTTGGTCTGCGGCGCGGTATCGCGTTTCTTTCAGGAGCAACTGGAGACTGCGGGTGTGAAGGTGATTCCCTTCATCACCGGCGAGCTGCAAACGGTCATCGCCGCCTATCTGGACGGCAAGCTTGAACAACCCGATTTTCTGATGCCCGGTTGCTGTGGGCGCAAGAAGCGGAGTTGTGGTGGCAGACGTAACCATGGCGGAGGCAATATACTTTAACAGGGGTGTCCCTTTCGGACGAATAACTCCGGGACAACTCAACCGTTCAGAGGGGCACCCCTGTTTTTAACTCTCGGAGAATAAAGGAAAAGGAGGCATTTTATGCCTAGAGGAAATGGAATGGGTCCCATGGGATTGGGTCCGCAAACAGGTCGCGCAGCAGGAGCCTGCGCGAGAAACGGTAACCCGGCGGTTGTAGCCTCGGCTCATAGTAGCGACCTTGGAGTAGTAGGTCGCGGCGGCAAAGGTCGTGGTTGCAGTGGCGCGGGAAAAGGTCGCGGTTGCGGAAAAGGTCGCTTCAGAGGCGGCGTGAAGACCGATATCTAAATAAATTAGTGCAGGCCGTATCGATCTTGTGATCGGTGCGGCACTAGCCTGTGACAGGTATGAGAAAAGGAGACTACGCAAATGGAACAACAAACTAGACTGCCGTTAATCGGCGAGAAGGCTCCGGCTTTTCAAGCCGAGACGACACAAGGACCCCTCAACTTCCCTGATGATTTCAAGGGTAAGTGGGTGGTTTTTTTCTCCCATCCGGCGGATTTCACGCCCGTATGCACGACAGAGTTCATGACCTTCGCAACTATGCAGCCTGAGTTCGAGGCTCTGAACTGCAAGTTACTGGGGCTCTCGATCGATAGCACCTATAGCCATATCGCCTGGCTGAGAACCATCAAGGAAAAGATTCAGTACAAGGGAATGAAAAACGTCGAGGTGACCTTTCCGGTGATCAGCGACCTGACGATGGAGGTCTCCAGAGCCTTTGGCATGCTCCAGCCAGGTGCGAGCAACACACAGGCCGTACGTGCCGTATTTATCATCGACCCCGAGGGCAAAATCCGGGCGCTTCTGTACTATCCCCTCTCGAACGGGCGAAATATGCAGGAAGTTAAGCGATTGCTGATCGCCATACAATACTCCGACCTCCATCAGATTGCGACACCTGCCAACTGGCAGCCTGGCGACGATGTGATCGTGCCGCCCCCGGGTTCCTGTGGCACAGCTAAGGAACGCGTTGACAAACCAGCGGAGGACACCACAGTGCTCGACTGGTTCATGGTTCTCAAGAAATGTCCGAAATGAACATCGCTCAATCTATAGATGGATTGGACATCAACGTCTTGACCATCCGCCCGCAGGGGCGGATGGCTCCCAGAGATTTTCAGCGCAGAACGGGAGGCGGCTGATATGGCAAGTCATGCCAGACTTTTATTGACGTCTGTCTTCGGGCCCTATGCGGTCGATGATGCGTACGGAAAGAAAGAGAACCTCATGGAGCTCTTTCATAACCAGGTGACCCGGGAGCAGGGCATCTTTTCCTATCGCTTCAACCACGCGAGTTTCGGTCTCTATTTTCTGGCTGAGAATATTGAGATGCCCACCGTTGTCCTCGACTTTCCAACGTTGCCTCACTTTGTCGAGGAGTTGAAAAAGGGGTATGACTATGTCGGAATCAGTTATGTGATGCCCAATCTGAAGAAGGCTCAAAAGATGGCGGCGCTCGTTCGCCAATACGCCCCTCAAAGCAAAATTATTCTTGGCGGGCATGGCGTCGCCGTGCCCGAGACCGAACAGCTGATTGAGCATGATTATATCTGCCGGGGCGAGGGAGTTGCTTTCTTACGAAACCTCTTTGGCGAAGAGGTCTCAAAGCCGATCAAGCATCCGCTCCTGCACAGCGCCCACAATCGCCGCGTGATGGGTGCCCCGCTTCCTGAAGGTTCGGGCATCTTGATCCCTGGGGTTGGGTGCGTGAACAAATGCCGCTTTTGTGCGACCTCTCATTTTTTCGGCGATTATATCGCGTATCTGAAAACAGGGCAGGACATTTTTGATGTGTGTTGCGCCTACGAAGAGACGTTAGGCGTCACTGACTTTGGCGTGATGGACGAGAACTTCCTCAAACAGTCCCAACGTGCCCTCGAGTTGCTGGCCCGCATGGAGGCGAGCGGGCGTCGTTTCACCTTTGGTATTTTCAGCTCTGCTGAAACCATCAACACTCTTCCCAGTCTTGACCTGCTTGTCCGCCTCGGGATCACCTTTGTCTGGATGGGTGTCGAATCCAAGCATGCGATTTATGAAAAAAACAAGGGGATTGATTTCAAACAGCTTGTCGCGGAGTTGCGGAAACGCGGCATCAGCGTCATGACCTCGGCTATCCTCTTTCTGGAGGAACACACAGGCGAGAACATTTGGGAGGATATTGACTTCATCACGGAGCTCAACGCCGACTATGTCCAGTTTATGGAGTTAGGGCCACTTCCCGGGACACTGCTCTATCGTGAGTATGAGGCCGCTTTGAAACTCTACTCCCCCGAGGAGATGCCCTACGAAGAACGGCATGGACAGGATCGTATCTGGTTTAAACATCCGTGCTTCTCTGGCGAGGAATCTGCGCGCCTCCTGAAGAAAGCTTTTCAAGCGGACTATCGGCTCAATGGGGCCTCCTTTATCCGTGCCGTTCAGACGGCGATGATGGGCTATGCCTATACGATCGCTCATGAGGATCCCCGGGTCCGTGCAAGGGCTGATGACTTTCGGGCGTTTCTAACCCTGACGCGGAGTTTCATCTTTTCAGCGCGCCTCTTTTCGCGAAATGCGGCAACCACTACCTTACTGAAACAGCTCAAGCGCGACTATACCCATCACTTTGCAAAGCCCTCGTTCAAACAACATGCCTTATCCGTGGCCGTTGCTGTTCTGACCACCCGGGAGTCCCTGCGCCGACGACTCTTCAGTGATGTCCGGCACCCCCCCTTTAAATGTACAAGCTATCGCGTGAAAAAACGCGATGCCTGTTCCAAACCCCGTTTGCATCTTAAACACATAACCCACCCACGTCAAGCCATTGCTTGACCGAAAGGACTCAGATGAAAGTAGCCTGTGCAACATCGGGTATCGATCTCGATGCCCCACTCGATAGCCGCTTCGGGCGTGCCTTAAAGTTTCTGGTCTATGATACAGAGACAAAGACCTTCGCACTTATGGACAATGAACAGAACCTGCAAGCAGCGCAGGGTGCAGGTATTCAGTCCGCACAAACTGTCGCGTCCAGTGGGGCGGAGGCGCTCATCGCGTGCCACTGCGGTCCCAAGGCTTATCGCGTTCTCGCCGCCGCAAACATCAAGGTCTACACAACAAACGCCGCCACGGTCAAGGAAGCTTTGGATCTCTACCAAGAAGGTAAACTCGTTGAAAGTAGCGCGGCGGATGTGGAAGGACACTGGGCGTAATCATGATTATTGCAATAGCATCTGGGAAAGGCGGTACGGGCAAGACGACCGTTGCACTGAACCTGGCCCGTGTGCGGGGTGGGGATGTCCAGCTTCTCGACTGTGATGTCGAGGAGCCCAATGCACACCTTTTTCTTCAGGGGAAACCCGTGGGTGAGCCAGAGGTGGTGACCCTTCAAATTCCAGAAATTGATGAGACGCTCTGTGACGGTTGCGGTGCGTGTAGCAGGTTCTGCGCCTATAAGGCCCTGGCCGTGCTCGGGAAGCGCGTGTTGGTCTTCCCGGAGATGTGCCATGGGTGTGGTGGCTGTCTGCGGGTCTGCCCGAAAGGCGCGATTCGCGAAATTCCCAAGCGTATCGGTGTTGTCGAGACGTTACAAGCCGGAGCGATCACACTGATTCAGGGACGACTCGATGTGGGCGTGGCCATGGCGCCACCGCTTATCCGCGCCGTGAAAGCTCATATCCCGAAGACGGGCGATGCAATCCTGGATGCGCCCCCCGGCACCTCTTGTCCTGTGATCGCCACGTTGCGTGCCACAGACTTTGTGGTACTGGTGACCGAACCGACACCCTTCGGACTCCATGATCTCACCTTGGCGGTGGCGGTCGTTCGTGAGTTACAGAGACCCTTTGGCGTAGTCGTCAACCGTGCCGGCAGTGGAGACGAGCGGGTACAAGCCTATTGTCGCGAGGAAGCGATTTCCTTGCTCGCTGAAATTCCGCATGACCGCCGGATTGCTGAAGCTTATTCACGGGGCGCCTTGGCGGTCGAGGCCCTACCGGAATACGAAAGCCTCTTTCAACAGCTCTGGTCCGCAATAAAGGAGCAAGCACATGGGCACTGATAAAAAAATGAAAGAGCTCGTGATCATCAGCGGCAAGGGCGGTACGGGCAAGACGAGTATAACCGCCTCGTTTGCTGTCTTAGCCGCGGGTCGGGCTGTCTTGGCTGACTGTGACGTCGATGCTGCGGACTTGCATCTCGTGTTGACACCCAAGATTCTCTCGACACACGATTTCATCAGCGGACACGAGGCGCGTATCGTGGCGGACTCCTGTATCCAGTGTGGACTGTGTAAACGGCTTTGCCGCTTTGACGCGATTCAACTCGCCAAGAACGCAGAAGGCAGGCTCTGTTATGGCATTGATCCTGTGGGCTGTGAAGGGTGCGGTGTCTGTTTCCAGTTCTGCCCTGTAAAAGCAATTGAATTTCCAGACCGACACTGCGGCAGGTGGATGATCTCCGAGACACGCTGTGGGACTCTGGTGCATGCCTGTCTGAGCGCGGCGGCTGAGAATTCCGGGAAACTCGTTTCAACCGTGCGACGTGAGGCACAGCGTCTTGCGGAAGAACAGAAGCTCGACCTGCTCATCACTGATGGCCCGCCCGGTATTGGATGTCCCGTGATCGCCTCGGTGACAGGCTCCACGCAGGTGCTGGTGGTGACAGAACCGACCGTCTCAGGGGAGCACGATCTCGAACGCGTGTTGAAGCTGACGCGCTTCTTTGATATTCCGACCGCCATCTGCGTCAACAAGTGGGATATCAATGCTGACATGACTGAGCGGATCGAAGCGAAAGCTCTTGCGGCGGGAGCGCAGGTCGCAGGACGCGTCCGCTATGATCCCGCCGTGACGCGAGCCCAGATCCAGGCGAAAGCCGTGGTCGAACTCGACGCACCCTCTGCCGCAGATATCCGCAGCCTCTGGAAGACGTTGAACATGGAATGATGGAATTTTGAATTAAGAGTTAAACGTTAAACGTTGAGAGTTATAACTTTTAACGATTAACGCCCAACGCTGAACGCTGAAGTTATAAAACAAGGAGAACCGATGAATAAAAAAACGATGAAGATCGCGATCCCTCTGGCTGAGGGAAAATTATGTATGCACTTCGGACACTGCGAGACCTTCGCGCTGATCGATGTGGATCTAGAGAAGAAAGAGATCACAGGGCGTAACGAACTGACACCGCCACCGCATGAGCCGGGTGTGCTGCCCGGCTGGCTGGCGAAACAGGGTGCAGGGGTGATCCTTGCAGGAGGCATGGGTCAGCGCGCACAAGCGCTCTTTGCCGAACAAAATATCCAGGTGATGGTCGGCCTTCCGTCAGAGACTCCGGAGGTCCTGGTCAAACAGTATCTGGCGGGTACGCTACAGGCGGGTACGAATGTCTGTGACCACTAAGCAACCGACAACCGCACTCGTGAAGGACTTTGATCACGCGGCGTGTCTGCTCTGCGGGACAGAGAATCCTTGGTCCTTGGGGTTGTCATTTACGGCAGACCCCGAAGGCCGGGTCTCAACGTGCTTGCAGGCGGATACCCGCTTTCAAGGATACGCCGGGATGCTCCATGGCGGGGTCTCGGCAGCTGTGCTCGATGCTGCGATGACGCACTGCCTCTTTCACCGGGGTATACGAGCCGTCACAGCGGACTTGCGCGTCCGCTATGTCAAGACCGTCCCACTTAATCACGCTGTCGAAGTTCGGGCGTGGGTCATGGACGCGACACCGCCCCTCTATCGACTGAAGGCGGAACTGGCACTGAACGGCGACGTGCTCGTCTGGGCGCAGGCTACCTTCTGTGCCACCTCGGCGGAGGGGAGTGTTCAAATCAATCGCGAGGCAAAGATATAGGTGTTTCCGCATGAGCACAGGAATAAAGGAGTGACATGAACGTGAGTGAAGACGATCCATTTTTTAGAAGAATGAATGACCCCACGGCGGTATCCTCGATCACGGGTCCGTGTGGCGATACGATGGAGGTCTATCTCGTCATCAAGGACGAGATCATCCAGGAGATCTCATACTATACCGATGGCTGCCGCAATACGCGCTCCTGCGGGAAGGCCATTGCCCGGCGTGCGTTGGGCAGACAGGTGACCGATGCGCTCTCCATCAGCGCAGGCGAATTGATTCGTTCGGGCGATTGCTTACCCGCCGAGGGACGCCACTGCGCAATTTTGGCGGTCAGCACACTTTATCGGGCAATCGCTGATTATTTACTAAAACCTTAAAAGCGAGGAGACAGATGCAACGGTTCATGCTCAAATCAAAAATTCACCGTGCGACGGTGACCGCGACGGAACTTCACTACGAAGGCAGTATAGCCATCGATAAGTTGTTGCTAAACGAGGCTGATATCCTGCCAGGCGAACAGGTTCATGTGTTGAACGTCAACACGAGTGAACGGATTATCACGTATGCCATCGAGGCGCCTGCGGGGTCGGGAATAATCAGTCTGCGAGGCGCAGCCGCGCGGACAGGACAGGTCGGCGACCTTGTGATTATCATCACGTATGCCGCTGTCTCAGAGGCGGAGCGCGCAACGTTTACGAGTCAGACAGTCTATGTCAACGCGAAGAATCAACAGGTTGTGGCCCCAACGAAATGTGCCATTCAAAAGAACACATGAGTGCTCGCCCTACACTATCGATCACTGTACTCTCAGACAACCACGCCGCCTACGGGCTGGAGGCGGAGCATGGGTTTGCACTGTGGATCGAAGTGGGAGGACACCATATCCTCTTCGATACGGGACGCGGCGAGGCGATGCTGAAAAATGCAAAGGCCTTAGGCATTGACCTCAGCGTGACGGATAGCGTCGTGCTGAGTCATGGACATTACGATCACACGGGATGCTTGCCAGCCGTGCTTGCCATGGCACCTCGGGCACACCTCTATCTGCATCCAGACGCTTTACGTGAGCGGTACAGCATCCATGAGACACCGAAACGGATCGGCATGACCGAACCTTCTTTAGCAACGATTCGGGCTCTCGCCGATGCGCGCTGTTCGTGGCTCACGACTGCGTGTGCAATAGCAGACGGTGTGATCCTCAGCGGGCCTGTCCCTCGAAGCACGGCATACGAGGATACAGGCGGGCCATTCTTTCTGGACGAGGCTGGCACGTGTGCGGATCCGATTGCGGACGACCTGTCGCTTTGCATCGAGACCCCGACAGGCCTAGTCGTCTGTCTGGGGTGTTGCCACGCAGGTGTTGTCAACACCCTGCACTTTTGCGTGGCGTTGGTTGGAATGCGCCCACTGGATGCGGTGCTGGGCGGAATGCATCTGCTCCATGCGTCAGAGGAAAGATTAGTGAAGACAGCCGAGGCCCTAAAAGCGTATACTATTCCTCATGTTGTTCCCTGCCATTGCAGCGGAGATGCGGCATCTGCCTTTTTGGCTCAACGGCTCGGTCCGTCGGTACAACAGGGATACGCAGGGTTGAAACTTACGCTTTAAAGAGAAAGAGAAGTATGAAGAAAATCGCAGGAGACTATCATCGGGAACGGCGTGGCAATTGTGCCCAGTCGGTTGCTTTTGCCTTCGGTTCAAAATATGTCGGTGCACGGGGTGTTGAGGAGGTTTTTGACGGCTGCGGTGGCGGACGCGCACCAGAGGGACTCTGTGGCGCGTTACACGCCAGTTGCGAACTAGCGGGTGCTGAGGCCGCAGAGAAGATCAAGGCAGAGTTTTCAGAAAAGACGAACGGCCATCTAACGTGCAAGGCGATCCGTGCAGCCAAGGTCGTGCCCTGCAGCACGTGCGTCGAAATCGCTGCGGAACTCCTAGAAGCCCACTCACGTAAAATTTGAAAGGAATGAGATGAATACTGAAGAGAAGAATTGTGATCCAGTTGCCTGTGAAAGCTGCGGCGAGGCCTCATGCGCCTCTGTGAAGAGCCCAGCACCACATCCTGCCGTACCTGGACAGGATGATGCCAAATTAAAGGCGCGCCTGAGTCGTATCAAACGTAAGCTCATCGTGATGTCCGGTAAAGGTGGCGTCGGTAAAAGTACTGTGGCCGTAAATCTGGCCATGAGCGCGATGCTCGCGGGGCAGCGTGTGGGACTGTTGGATGTGGATCTTCATGGACCGAGCGTGCCGACCATGTTGGGTCTGGAGGGTTATCGCTTGGAGCGGGGTGACGACGGCATGCTGCCGGTCGTGATCGGCGGACTGAAGGTCCTCTCCGTCGGCTTTTTGCTCCAGCATCGGGATGATCCCGTCATCTGGCGTGGGCCGATGAAGATGAGTGTCATCCGTCAGTTTCTCGAGGAAGTTGAGTGGGGTGATTTGGATTTACTCGTGATTGATGTGCCGCCAGGCACAGGCGATGAGCCGCTCTCGGTCTGTCAACTGATTCCCGAGCTCGATGGTGCTGTAATTGTGACGACGCCTCAGAAGGTGGCCGCCGCTGACGTGCGTAAATCGATCAACTTCTGTAAGGAGCTGAATGTGCAGGTGTTGGGTGTGATCGAGAACATGAGTGGCTTCGCCTGTCCCAAATGCGGGGAGGTGACGCCGATCCTCCGTGCTGGTGGCGGACGTACGATGGCCGACGAGATGCACGTCCCCTTCCTTGGATCGATTCCGATCGACCCGTTGATTGCGGTCTCTGGCGATGAGGGCAAGGCCTTTGTTGAGTCAGGCACTTCTTCACCTGCGGCAGGAGCCTTCCGCGAGATCGTACGCGAACTTACGAACTGAAAACCCATGAGCACTAAAGGCGAAGAGGCGAAGAATCTTTTTAAAGGTGGAGCAAATTGCGCCCAGGCGGTCCTGGGAGCTTTTGCGGACGAGTGCGGGCTGGAACATGACCAGGCCATGCGCATGGCCTCCTCTTTTGGCGCCGGCATCGGACGGTTGCGAGAGGTCTGCGGGGCCGTCTCCGGCATGCTAATGGTCCTCGGCTTGAAAGAAGGGCACTATCCTGTGGGCGACAAGCAGGCGAAAGATCGTCATTACGCCCGCGTTCAGGCCCTGGCTGCCGAGTTCAAGAGTAAAACCGGCTCGCTCATCTGCCGTGAACTCTTGGGTTTGGGCAAGGGACCTGATTCGCCGATTTCCGAGGAGCGGACTGAAGCCTATTACCAACGAAGACCCTGCCTGGAGATGGTCGGACTCGCCGCCCAGATTATCGAAGCGCATTTGCGTTCAGACATGAAAAACATAACCCATACAAAAGGAGATAGACTATGAAAAAAATCACGCGGAGAACCGTGATCACCACGCTCGGCACGGCAGGGATTGGCACCTGCATCTACGGACTGAGTGGCTGCGCCACGTTTACCAAAGTCGGCACGACACCGGCCATCGCATCGGGAGGCTATACCGTCAAAGAGAAGTCACTGAGGCTCTCCCTCGATAAGGTCCCTGAACTGGCCACGATCGGTGGCTCCGTGAAGATTATTGATGCGCGACTACCGATGCCCCTTCTCGTTGCGAGGACGGGGGAGAACACCTATTCGGTCGTCTCCCTGCTCTGTCCCCACCGCAATGTAGAGGTCGAGTACCAGCATCAGGATAAAAACTTCCGTTGCGCCAGCCTCGGCCACTCCAAATTCGGGTTGGACGGCAAGGTGATCAAAAGCATGACGACCAAGGAGTCCATCAGCCACTATCCCGCCGCGCTTGATCTGGCCGACAAGAATTGTCTCGTGGTTCCACTTTAATATCAACGCATGGTTGCGAGGGGGGTAGAATGAAAAATACAACACTGAGGACGATGACGGATCTCCTGATGTATGCCGCGATGAGCTTTCTAACGGGGACAGGGCTTTTGATTCATTATCGCCTGGTTCCCGGCTCGCAGGGCGGGCATGGACTGACCCTTCTAGGGCTTTCGCGACACGAATGGGGTACGTACCATCTCTGGGCCGCTTACCTCCTGCTGGCGCTCATCCTCGCTCACCTGATCCTCAATTACGCGTTCATCAAGAATGTCATTGCAGCAAAAAAGAACTGGCTCGTCTGCGTGCTGGGTTTACTCGGACTTCTGCTCACCGCCCTCTTCCTGCTCTTGCCCGTCGAGCGCTCAGAGACGGATACCCAAGGGCATGGTGAACGCCGCCGCACCGGCGGAGGCACGCACGAGTCAGTACGACCATAAACAGGAGATACGGATGAAGGTTGATCAGAGAGTAATGGAGATTCTTGATGCGTCGCAAAATGGCATTGCCCCCACCCGCGACGAGTGCGTTTATCTGCTACAATTCACTGAGACATCCCTCGAAGCTGCACTTCTGCGTGCAGTTGCGGATGCCAGTACCCGGAAACGATTCGACAATGGAGGCATTGTTCTGGGGCAGATCGGCATCGAGATCGCGGCCTGTACAGGCAAGTGCAAATTCTGTTCGTTTGGCGAAGGCCACACGGCCTTCGAGCCGAGCGTGATGAGCGACGAGGAGATTCTCCGTAGCGCTGAAACGTTCACGGCTTCGGGCGAGTTGTTCGCCCTGTTTCTCATGACCATGCACACATTCGATTTTGAACGCTTGATCCGCATCGTGCGGATGGTGCGGGAGCGGATTACGCAGGGAACCCAGATCGTCGTCAATATTGGGGACTTTGACCAGACTCAAGCGAGGGAATTGAAAGCGGCGGGTGTGAACGGTGCTTATCATGTCTGCAGGCTTCGAGAAGGAATCGATACGGCGCTTGACCCTGAACAGCGGAAGGCGACGATCCGTGTCATCAAGGAGGCCGGACTCGACTGGTATTACTGCTGCGAGCCCATTGGGCCTGAGCACAGTCCTGAGGAACTCGCGGATCAGATTTTCCTCGGGCTTGAATATGGGTGCTTCCAGCATGCAACCATGCGACGTGTGTACGTACCGTCGGCTCCGTTGGCCCCAAACGGCCAGATTTCGGAACTGAGACTTGCGCAGGTGACAGCAGTCGTCACACTGGCGACGCTGACCTGCCCCGAGACAAAAAGCATCGCCGTTCATGAGCCAAACCTGCTCGGTCTTACAGCGGGAGCAAACACAGTTTATGCCGAGTCTGGGGCGAACCCAAGGGATGTGAAAAAGAATACCACAGGACATCGCGGGCGTGATATTCGAGCCTGCAAGATGATGCTTTATGAGGCGGGGTTTGAGAGCCTTCTGACCTCGCCTGTGAATAGTGTCACGTTGGTCGATGCGTACCGCTGTGCGGAATCTGGTTCTTGATTAAATCCTTGATGAGCCGGCTCCGTGTTGTGCGCAGATCCTGGCTGTCACAGTACGGAGGAGGGCCACCCCCATGAGAATCAGGCATGAGATCCCAATGATGGTTGGGTTAGAAGGCAGATCCGCACTGTAGGCAGTCAACAGTCCGGCCCAGGTCGTCAGCACGCCCAGGGCCACGGATATGACAATCACGCTCCACAACCGTCGAGCCAACAGCAGTGCCGTTGCAGGAACCACCACCAGGAGGCAAAAGACCAACAGTGCACCGCCGCTTTTCGAGGCACCAGAGACCACTAACCCGAGCAGAAAGAAGAAGAGGCCTTCCCAAAACCAGCAGCGGAGTCCCAGGACACGGGAGCCCTCGCGATCCAGGAAGGCATAGAGGATCGGCCTCAGAAAGAGCAGCAGGAGGAGCAGCGACGGCACGCCTGTGAAGAGCAGGACCCAGCGGTCGCGCGGGCTGCTGACGATGAGGTCGCCATAGAGCATGGCCTTAATCTCCTCGAGGCCGAAGCCGCTTTGCGCCACCAGCAGGACGCTGGCACTCGACGCCAGCAGGAAGACGGTGCCGAGCAGCACATCCTTGGGCAGGGCCTGTTGTTTGTCAGGGAGGGTCAGCAGCAGTACAACAACACCGGTCACCAGCGCAGACCCCGCGAGCGGCGAAAAGTGGAAGACCAGCGCGAGGGCCAGTCCGCACGTCGCAGCCTCGGAAAGCGCAATGCTGATGAAGACAATCCGCTTGAGCACCACAAACACACCGAATGCACTGCACACCGTTGCCATGATCGTGCCGCAGATTACTGCTTCGGGAAATAGCTGCGTGAACGACACAGCAGTTTTCAAAAGGTTCATGATAAGACCTCCGAAATCGCTCTCAGCCGGACGCTTTGCTTGTCAACCCAGCACACCTGTTGTGAAAAGTCCGCGCATTGGTCGAGACGATGATGGACCCACAGTACGGTCTTCTTCTCAAGCTGATGCAGCGTGCGGATCAGCGACAGCATGTCCGCTTCAGACGTGGCATCGAGTCCGGCCGTAGGTTCATCCAGCACCAGGACCTCAGCCCGCGAGATAACTGCGCGGGCCAACAGGGCCTTCTGGCGGAGGCCTCCTGATAACTCGCCGAAGTGTTTATGCTGATGGCGGAGGAGTCCAAAACGGGCGATGACCTCGTCGACGCGGACGACTTGGTCGCGGTTCAGCCTTCCCCAGCAGCCAGTCTCTGGGTAGAGCCCCATGCAGACGAGGTCGCGGACAGAGACGGGGTAGATGGGATCGAGTTGCTTCTGTTGCGGCACGTAGGCCGGCGGATAAGCGCCGAAATCACACACGAGCTCTCCCTCCTGATGAGGAATGAGTCCGAGGCAGGCTTTGAGCAAGGTTGTTTTGCCCCCGCCATTCGGGCCGACAAAGGGCAGCAGGGCGCCACGGGGAACCGTCAGATAGATCTTTTCCAACACGACGTCCCTTCCGTAGGCCACGGTCATGCCTCGGCACTGAATGACGGGGGATGTACTCATAGGACCTCGCTTAGCTTCTGGATGACATGATCCAGCATCTTCAAATAGCTCCCCACCTCAGGCGCTCCGCCTGTCATCGCAGGCGCAACCAGTATCTTTGCCTCGGTGCGCGAGGCAACAAACTCAGCGGCTTTGCGCGTGTAGAAGGGCTCTTGAAGGATCACGCGGGCCTGACGTCCCTTGGCATCACTCACCAAGGTTGCCAGATGTTTGGCTGAGGGCGGGATACCCGGCTTGGGCTCCAATTGAAGGTCGCCTCGCAACCCGAAGCGGTCCATGAGATAGATCCAGCTCCGGTGATAGGTGATCAGCGTCTTCCCCTGATGGGGGCGCATGCGGGCATACCAACCGCCGGCTTTCTCAGCAACGTTCTTCTCCTTCAGCAGGGCGTCCAGCCGCTTCTCCTTCACCGCCTTCCAGAGCGCTTCGCCTCCGAGGGCCTCGACCAGCGCGGTACCGAACATGTGCGTGTCCAAAGCGCACGTGAAGGCGGCGAGGTTCTTTTCAAAGGTTGCCTTGTGCGCTGGATAGAGGTCGCTTAACCGGTCGCAGAGGGCCGCTGCCACAAGCCGTCCGTTGAGCGGGTCGAGCCAGTAGTGCGGGTTGCCCTCCGGATGGATGTCGCCCTGGTCGCGCGTCACGCGCTGGGTGGGGACCTCCAGCCGAAGGATATAAGTGGAGGCGTCGATATGCCGGGGCATGCCGACATGGAGGCGCGGATTGCGCGCCTCACGCAGGATCACGGGCTCCCAGCCGATCTCCAGCTCCATCCCGATGCGCACCCAGACATCCGCATCGCGCGCCCGAACGATAAAGCTGGGCTTGGCGGTGAGGGTGTGGGGGTCTTCGCGTCCGGTGGTGAGGCTCGACACCTCAGCCAGATCGCCCGTTATAGAACGGACGATATCCGCCAGATCCGTGGTGGTCGTCACCACGCGGATCTCTGCAGCCTGTACCTGGCAGGCAACAATCATACTTGCAAGTAAGAACATTTTCATCTTTTACTTCTCCATGTTAAGCGTTATAGCATCTAGAAATCGTGGGCCGCATGTTTACCAAAGGAGAGTTGCCACTGGAGGCCGAACTCCCAGGCTCTCTCCAAGCCGTCATGCGTCTCGTACCAGCCATGGCCGACTTGGGCACGCAGCAACGAGAACTCCGAGAGTTTCCACTCCAGTACTGCGGCCAGACGGCTGGTCTCGCCGAAGGAGACGCTTCCATCCTCGGGTGTTTTGAGATCATTCAGGAGCCCAAGTTGTTCCCAGCGCAAACCGGCGCGCCAGCGAGGCTGGAAGCCGTAGAGGGACTGGAGGTAGTAGCCATCCTGCTGGGCGCTCCAGGTCGAGCCGGCCCAGTCGCCCTCGCCATCCAGGTCGATGTCACGGTAAAAGTACTCGCCCTGCAGAATGAAGTCGCCGAGGCCATGCGTCCGCTTGGCATCGTATTTGTAGACGAAGTCCGCGCCATAGATCATACTTCTGCCATCCGCACTCTCGGTTGCCTCATGCACCATCTGGTGACGTCCGACCAATGCGGAGAAACCTGCCAGGAGCGCATGATTGGGGCCGAGGTCAGGTCCGGCTTTGATAAAGCCTGTCCAGAGGCGCGGCGCGTCATGCGAGGAGAGGCCCTCGGCCTCTGCCACGGCAAAGGATTGCTCGTTGTTGCCATTGAAGAGCTCTGTTCCTAGAAGGAGATAGAAGGGTGTCGGGGCCAACCAGGTGAGCTGCACGCCCTTCTCCGTAAGGCCATGTGGGCCAAAGAAGAAATCATAGACCAGGGGTTGGTCCAGGAAGTCCCAATTGTGCGAATGCTGGCGGTTCAGCCGCCCGATACCGCTCTTGAGCTTGCCGCCGCTGAAGGTCAACCCGTAGGGCAGGGAGGTTGTCTGCAGAACAGCCTCTTCGAGTTCAGCGCCATCCTCATCCACGGCGACGGTGGTCCAGGCGCGGACATACGGATCGACCTCTGCGGAGAAGCCCAACTCGACATGACGGAGGTTGAAGCCGTTTTCCGAGCCGCCATGGTCATGGCCGTCTGCCTCGTCATGGTGGTGACCGAAGCCGCTGAGTTCCTGTTTCAGGTGGCTCATTCCCTCCTTTGTATCATCGTGATAGAAATAGAGGTCAAGTACAGCCGAGATGTCCATATCCATCCCGGGGATGGCCTGCACCTGAGAGGGAACAAGCGATACCGTAGAGTGTTTCATGGACTCATAGAGTGACGGAGCCTCCTCGGGGGGCAGGGTTGATGTTATAGGTGACGCAGCCGTTTGAGGTACGCTCGAGGTGGTGGGTGTGCTCTGTTTCGGGAGCAAGGCCTTCAACTCTGCCATAGCTCGCGAATGTTCCTCCTGAAGGGCGTTCATCTGTTGGCGGAGCGCTTGAATCTCGTTTTCGAGTTTCGTGTAGCGGGCGTCCTCTGTCTGTCCCCATACGGGGCATGTTGTCAGAACGAAGAGGAGTCCCATTACACAGGTGCGAGTGTGTAAAAGATTATTTTTCATAGTCTTGAAAGATGGAATATGTCGCCGCCGTTTGAGGGGCCAACAAGGGTTTTAGTGATCTGTGCGGCAACGTGCGGAACGAGTGTAGGATTGTACTCTTGAACCGGAGAAGCCGTACTGCCAGCCGGCGACAAAGCGCCTGCTATCGCCAGAATATATTAGGCATTGGATGGCGGAGCTTGCGAACGGCAGGCAGGATCAAAAAAGGTGAGGGCAGGCGCTTGTGGCGCGCGACGGTCATATGTAGAATAGGGTAGCGACACGACAACAGCTGTCAGATGATCCAGCGTGTTGTGGTTCAACAGCGAGGAGAGGCTTTCGCAGAGCCAGCAAGAAGGAGTAGCCTCCTCCTGGGAGACAAAAGCTAAAGCGGAGGGTTCGGGGGACGGAGGAGACTCGTGATGGCAACAGGCGTGATTCTGATCGTTGCCTGCCGTGAGGGCATGGAACCACGGCAACAGGGTGATGAACGCAAAAAAGAGAACCAGCGCCCCCGCTTTAACGCGGAGACGCCAGCCAACCCGCTGGCTTCTGTATGAAGATACGTTCAGCATGGGTTTTCTACACGTGCAGGTTATTCGGCCTTTGCGACTTCAACCGTGACCTTCTGCTTGTTGCCACACTTCGGGCACTTCCACTCCAGAGAGTAGGGCTTGTCAGCGGTTGGCGTGTCGATTTCGAGTTCAGCCTTAAAGCCGCACTTCGTACACTTGATGCAGATCTTGGTCTTCGTTTCGCCGCACTCGACAAGCGTAGCGCCTGTTGCTGTGAGCTTAGGTGCGCAGGCCTTCTTCTCTTCCTTCTTCGCATCGGCGGTTGCGGGGCAACAGGCCTTCTCAGCAGAGCAGATCAAGGGAGCTGCTGCTGCGAGGGTGAGTATTTTAGCAATGAATAGACGACGTGATGTCATGATGAATCTCCTACTTGTTTGTACTGCACACGGCCGGGACAACACGGTGCAAATTGTCTTAAAGTGTACTCCTCGCCTTGTTTGGCTTCAAGAAAAATCGGATACAGAGTATGGTTTTTTACTGTTGAATCGCACCTCGCGACTGGGCAGGCGAGACGATTATTGCAATCCGGCGTTAAGCCGTGATATAGTGTTCAAAAATAGGAATACATCGCTGAACGCGGCTACGCCTATAAAATGTTGACACGCATGAAAAAAAACCACAAGAGCCTTGATGGGGCGAAACCGACGACCACAGATGCGATTTTGGAGAGCATCTCGGACGGCGTGTTTACCGTGGATGCCGATTGGAACGTGACCTCCTTCAACCGGGCCGCTGAAAAAATCACAGGGGTGGCGCGCAAAGCGGCAATCGGTCGGCGTTGCGCGGAGGTCTTCCGCTCCAGCATGTGCGGCGCGGAGTGCGCTCTGCAAAAAACGCTGAAGACAGGTCGGCCCATCATCGGGAAGTCGGGCTACATCATCAATGCCGACGGGGAGCGCATACCGATCAGCATTTCCACGGCTGTTCTAAAGGATGCGAATGGGAAGGTGATTGGCGGGGCGGAGACCTTTCGGGATTTGTCCGAGATTGACGCGCTGCGGCGCGAATTGGAGGGGCGCGTACATGTCGGCGAGCTGGTCAGCCACAGCCCTATTATGCAGAAGCTGTTCGAGGTGTTGCCCGCAATTGCCGCGAGTCCCAGCACTGTCCTTATTCAGGGCGAGACAGGAACCGGCAAGGAGCTCATGGCGCGGACGCTTCACACGCTGAGTCCGCGTAAGGACGGACCTTTCGTCGCTGTCAACTGCGGTGCGCTTCCAGACACGTTGTTGGAGTCCGAGCTTTTTGGCTACAAGGCAGGGGCATTCACAGGGGCTGTGAAGGACAAGCCCGGGCGCTTTACGCTGGCCAAGGGCGGGACCCTGTTTTTGGACGAGATCGGCGAGGTGAGCCCTGCGCTGCAGGTTCGCCTGCTGCGTGTACTACAGGAGCGGGTTTTTGAACCGCTGGGCTCCACCCACTCTGAAAAAGCTGATGTCCGGGTCATTGTGGCGACCAACCGCGATCTCCTGGAACGCTGTCGGGCGGGTGCGTTTCGTGAGGATTTGTACTACCGCGTCAACGTGGTGCGTGTGGAACTGCCCCCGTTGCGTCGCCGTCAGGAGGACATTCCGCTTCTCGCGGAACAGTTCATTGCGCGTTTCAACCGCTTACAGAACAAGGCCGTTGGCGGTATTGCTCCTGAGGCGCTCTCCTTGCTGATGGCGCACGACTGGCCTGGCAATGTGCGCGAACTGGAGAATGTTATCGAACGCGCCTTTATTCTGTGCGGGACAGGATGTATCGACTTGGCCCATCTGCCGGACGCATTGACCGGTGCAGGGTTGTCACGTGACGCAACCGCTCGCATGGGCTTGCGCGAGGCAAGGGACGTGCTGGACGCCCAGGCGATTCGTGTCGCGCTGGAGAGCAGTTCGGGCAGCCGCTTGCAAGCGGCTAAGAAACTGGGCGTCCATAAGACAACACTTTTTCGCAAGATCCGTGCACTGGGGATCGACCTCCCCCCGCAGGATGGACGTCAAAGGTCTCTTTAGGCGACGCTTCGCCTACGCTCGCGCTGTGCCGGACAAGCGCGTGCCCCTCCTGACGGCGGTCTGCCGTATCCCCTTTCATCGTGCATGGCATTTTCTAAAGCTCGCGACAAAGTTATTGAAGTTATAGGTCAGGCGCAACTGGGAGCGTGAACCAAAAGAGGCTGCCGCAGCCCCTTTCGCTTTCAACGCCAATCGTGCCGCCTTGCGCCTCCGCAGCCAGCTTGCAGAACGCGAGTCCAAGGCCTGTCGATGTCGTGCCTGTATGTGTTGTATTTCGGGAAACCCCGAACTTTTCAAAGATTTTCTCTTGCTCGTCGCGGCTTATGCCGGGACCGCGATCTTTAATCCAGAGCCGGACCCCGCCACGGGAATCTGGTTCGGCACCCATGACCACGTCAACTTTCTCGGGTGAATATTTAATTGCGTTAGCCAGCAGGTTAGCGACCATTCGCACGCTCAATTCGCAATCGCAACTTACCGGGGGGCACCCCTCCTGAATTTGCTCCGTGACCCGGCGGGCCGATAGGGGGTTCAACACCTGATTGCGAGCAGACCGGAAGAGCTCGCTAACAGTTATGGCTTGATATTTCAAGGTTAATTGCGCATGCTCCATGCGGCTGAGATCGACAACGGAGGAGACCATCCGGTTGAGCATGCGTATACAGTGGATCGAAGACTGAAGACTCTTCGCGTCTTCCGGGGAGAGCACCTGGGATCCGCTAGCTTCAATCCCTTGCAAATGCCAGAGGATGGCCATGAGCGGGCTGCGCATGTCATGCACGAGCATGTGCACGTAGGTATCCCGCTGTTGTTCGAGCTCCTGCAAATAGGTGTGCTGTTGAGCCAATTGGGTGTAGGCTTGGCTCAGCGCAAGATGATTGCGTACGCGGGCTAGGACCTCCGCCTCGCGGAAGGGTTTGGTGATGTAGTCAACAGCCCCCTGGTCAAGGCCCTTGGTGATCTCCTCCGTTGAAGCCAGTGCACTGAGGAAGAGGATCGGAATCGTGCGGAGACGTTCCTCTGTCTTGAAACGGCGGCACACCTCATATCCGTCCATTCCCGGCATCCGGACATCCAGCAAAACCACATCAGGCGTTTCATCAAGGGCCGCTGCCAGCACCTGTTCACCTGAGGTGAAAAAACGGAGGAGATAATTTGTATGGGAGAAGAGTGCTTCAAGAATCTTCAGATTCTCAGGTTCGTCATCGACAAACATGATGAGCGGGGGTGATCCGATATCTTTCATATGTTCTCCTGTTTTGTCGCACCCGAACTTATTAACATGATGGTCATTTTCGCAAAAGTCCGCCTGGAACACAAGTTTTCAGAGGGAAGTTTTTTGATCGTTGAAACAGGGGGTTATTTTGTCCTACATAGAATTTACAGTATTGCTGACTATCGCCTGTCCGCAGTTTGGAATAAACTATAAATCTCGCTGTGAGAAAGGAGTTGGTGTGGCGAACTTATGGGCTTATTCTTTGTGCTTCTTCTTCCGTTGCCAGCCTAATCAGGAAACGTGTGTTTGTTCACGCTGTGGCCGTGTACATCATTTATGGGGTAAGCCCGTACAACGCGAGGACTACGAATACGAATTGTGCGGACAGCACTCGGATGGGCACATGGTGTATGCGGAGACACAACGTCTTCTCTATACGTGCTTACGCTGTGGCGAGAGCTACATCAAGACCATCCGCAAGCATGTGCACCATTAGACTGCCTTTGCCGGCTATGCCAAGCCTTGCATCAGGCAATAGCGTACGATATCGGCATTCGACTTCAGGTGAAGCCGTTCGAGTATGCGTGTGCGGTAGGTGCTCACCGTCTTAACGCTCAAACTCATGTCGGCAGCGATCGCCTTGACCGTATCCCCCTGGCCGAGTCGCAACAGCACATCAAACAGACGCCCCTTAAGTTCAGGAGAAGGCCCCGAGTTCGTATGACTATTCTGTCTATTCAGATTAATGACCAGCTTTTCTGCAAGCGAGGCCGTCAAATAGCGGCCCCCTTCCAGTACCTTTCGAACGGCGGTTATCAGATCATCTTCTGAGCAACCTTTGGACAAATATCCCATGGCACCAATCTCAAAAACCCGTATAGCGACTGTATCATCTGCCAAGCCCGTCAAAACCAGCACTGGCAAGGTCGGGCATCTCTTCAGGAACGACTGCAGTACTTCCAAACCACTGGGTCCCGGCAGTCCAATATCCAAGATCGCCATATCCCACTGCCTTGTCACCAATAATTGGAGTGCCTCTTCCCCATCACCCGCTTCACCGATAAACATGTCAGAAAACGACGCCTTCAGCATCCGCGCCAGTCCGCGCCGCAGAATCGCATGGTCATCAACAATCATAACTGCGCTCATCTTAGTCTCCCTTTTGCCTGTGACCTTGTTTTCTTCAGTGCTGGTACATTACACCACCACTTTTATCTTGTGGCAACCATACCAAACTGGCGTTGCGGATGGAAGACTAATTTGGAAACACCCATGTTTCTATGGGGTGTTTCTGCTTGAACATCAACAATAGTTTTGATAATATCGAAAGATTAATATGATTCATCTGATGCGAGTCTTTAAAGGCGAATTGTCGGGGCGGTTAACCCGATTTATCGTCTGGAGTGTGCTGCCGATCGGACTGACAGTGACGCTTGCGCTGATCGCATATATCAAGGCGAGCGCGGACCGGCTTGCGGAGCGTGATTTTGTTGCAGAGTGTACCGAGGTTAAACGGGTATTGGAGAGGCGACTT
>Ga0247841_10003072_pt1 | contig 31649 bp, 35 predicted proteins | sample LaCruzMarch2015__2_FD_192410 | JGI IMG/M metagenome (GOLD analysis project Ga0247841, IMG submission 192410) | Freshwater microbial communities from meromictic Lake La Cruz, Castile-La Mancha, Spain - LaCruzMarch2015_18m | ecosystem: Environmental > Aquatic > Freshwater > Lake | place: Spain...
TAATTTCTGTGACAAAAATCCATTTTTCTGAGCATCTTTAAACATTTTCGTGCAAGATTGCTTTATTTCCGTGCAGAACCATATTTTCGTGCAAAGCCTGTTATTCCAAGTATCTAAATCTCGGGATTTTTTTACCGTCTATTTCAATTATTTCTAAGAACATAGAAAGAGGCCTAATCCATAAAGCATTTTCTCCAAACTCTTCGGAGTTATAAAGCGCTTTGTAAACAACAAATTCTTCTAATGTTTCGCTATGTCTTGCAATTCCAATAACTTCATAGAACTTGCCTTTATAATGCTGATATTTTCCTAGTTTAACTTTCTCCATAAAAATAATTAATAGTCAGCAAAGTTTATTTCTGACTGAGACATTTTTTTATAAAATTCATATTCGGGAGTTTTTTCTCTAGCAGTTATTAGGATTTTGTCCATTCCTTCCCAAATTAAAAACCATCCGGGTATTTCTAGTATAGTCAATAGAGATTCCCATGTTGCGTTTTCAAATTTTAATGAACCAAAGATTACTCCTCCAAGAACAAGAAGTCCTAGCAGGGTCCATAAAAATCCTTCTTTCTTTATTGATGAAATTTCTTTTTCTTGAAGCTTAGAGTGGTGTTCAAAATGGTCGTGCAATCTTTTTTTTATTTTCCATTCCTCTCTTTGGTTTCTTATACCTTTTGGAACGAGAATTCGTAGTTCTACAGAATCTCCTTTTTCCCTAGCAGCTCGCTTGCATTCATCTAAAAAGTCAACTGAGAGTGCCTTTTCTGTAAAAGTTCTGGCATCGAAACTTGAGAAGATATCATTATAATTATTTATGATAAGGCTTATATTTGCTTCTTTTATTTTTTCATTTAAAGAATCTGTTTCCTCTGTCACCATAAATATTATATGGAAAGAGGATTTATAAGAGTTCCCTTTCTTTAAAAAAGAAAGGTTTCTCTAAACCCAAAGAAACACTCTCGTCTTTCTTCGCCATTCAGATCTTATTCAAATACAAAAAGATAAGAAGGAATAAAAATCTGGCTTATCAAGTTTATTAACTGCAGGGATTTATAAAGATTTGATAAAATAGGTTCTTCAATCTAATTATACCTCTGAAAATTTTTAATTTTTGTATTATAAATGTTTGTATTTTTATAAGCAAGAATTTTATCTTTTTCTTGTATAATAAAGTTTAAAAATAGATTATTGCACACATTAACAGGTAAAAAAATGGGGAGTTGTATTGATTTAAGAAAATATCAGGACGCGTCGGCTATTGAGGATGCTTTTGGAAAAATTCTTTCTGGAAAATCAGGATATAAACCAATTATTGAACGAAGGATTGATCCTGTAAAGTGTAAGGGCTGCGGTCTTGTTGTTGAAGGAACGAAAAATTTTTGTCCACAATGTGGCGGAAAGCTTGAAAAGAAACCTACTTCTATAAAGTGTGCAGGGTGCAGCGAGTTATTTGACGGAGAAGAAACTTTCTGCGGGCATTGCGGGAAAAAACGAGAGTAGATAATTTTAAAACTGCTTAATTCTATTAAATTTTATGACAAACAAGATATTCACTTCGTTCATAGTTGTCAATTTAATTAGCGGTTGCTCCATAAAGTTGCAATCCTGCGATCTTTCTGTTCAATTAAATTTTAGTGAAAATATCGCAGATGAGATTAGCAATTGTGCATAAGGAAAAATGTAAGCCTCTTTTATGTGGGCATGAGTGCATGAAGTGTTGTCCAATAAACAAGAAAAACGAGGAGTGTGTGGCAATTAGTGATAAAGCAAAAATAGATGAGAAATTATGTATTGGTTGTGCAATTTGTGTTAAGAGATGCCCATTTGGTGCGATAGACATTGTTAATTTGCCTGCAATAAAAGAAGAAAATTTAGTTCATAGATTTGGTGAGAATGGTTTTGCACTTTATGGTTTGCCGTTGCCAAAAATTGGCTCAGTTTTTGGGATGCTTGGAAGAAACGGAATAGGGAAATCTACGGCCGTTGAAATTCTGGCTGGGAAATTAAAGCCTAATTTCGGGAAAGTTGAGTCTGAAGATGCTGTAGTTCATTTTAAAGGAACTGAATTTGCAAAATATTTTGCATCTTTGGACAAAGAATTAAAAGTAGCATATAAACCACAAAATTTGTCTTTTTTATCGGTTGATTTGAAAGTAATTGATTTGCTTTTAAAGAGGGGGGACGAAAATAAGATTAAAAGTTTGGCTAAAGAATTAGGTGTAGAACATTTGCTAGAGAATAATCTGAGTAAACTTTCTGGTGGAGAATTGCAAAAAATTGCAATTATTGCATCATGTTTGAAGGAAGCGGATTTATATTTTTTTGATGAGCCGTTAGCTTTTTTGGACATTGCAGAGAGATTGAAGGTTTCTGATTTTATTAGAAAAATTGCGGAAGGTAAGACGGTAATAGTTGTTGAGCATGATTTATTAATTTTAGATTATTTGACGGAATATCTGAATATTTTTTATGGCCAAGGCGGAGCTTTTGGTTTAGTTTCAACTGTAAAATCTTCGACAAATGGGGTTAATTCTTATCTCGATGGATTTTTGGCTGGTGAAAATTTGAGAATTAGAGATTCTTCTCTGAGTTTTAATTTTACAAAAAACTCAAGTGTTTCTGGAAGGATAATTGCTGAATGGCCAGATTTTTCTAAAAAGTTAGATAAGTTTAGTTTAAATGTTAAAGCTGGGGCAATTAAAGAAAATAATGTTGTGGGCATCTTAGGGAAAAATGGAACTGGTAAAACTTCATTTGTAAAATGTTTGGCTGGATTGGAAGAAGTTGAAACTAGTGATGGAAAAATGAAATTAGATTTAGATTTGAAAGTTTCTTATAAGCCACAATATTTATTTACAGATTCTGAAGAGCTTGTGAGAGATGTTATGTTTAAAGAAAAAATATCTAAAAAGGTTGCTTCGATGTTTTCGCTAGAAGTTTTGCATCACAAAAAAATTAAAAATTTATCTGGCGGAGAACTTCAGAGATTTAATATTGCTCGTTGTATGGCGAAGGAGGCGGATATTTATTTGATTGATGAACCATCTGCATATCTTGATGTTGAGGAAAGAATTTCTTGTGCAAAAGCAATAAAAGAATTAATGATTGAAAAAGGTAAGACTGCGTTTGTTGTTGATCATGATTTACTTTTAATTTCTTATTTGGCAGATTCTATAGTTTTATTCTCTGGAAAGTCGGGAGTTGAAGGGCATTCTTCTGAAATTTATAATTTTGAAAAAGGAATTTCTGAATTATTGAAACAACTAGATATAACTTTGAGAAAAGATAAAGAAAGTGGAAGGCCAAGAATAAATAAAAAAGGAAGTGTTTTGGATAGGCAGCAAAGAGAGGACGACGAGTGGGCTAAGTTTTAGTAGTGTAATAAACCTTATAAACGTCTAGGGGATTATAAAATTAAGATGGTGAATGGTGGCTTAAAGTATTTTGGAGTTTTGTTAATTTTGTGTGTAAGTTTATTTGTTAATGTTTATGCTTTTTCTGGGGCAGGTGCAGGAACATCGGGAGACCCTTTTCAAATTACTAATTGGACGACGTTAAATGAGATAAGAGATAATTTAGTTGCGTATTATACGTTAATGAATAATTTGAATTCTTCGACTGCAGATTATGCAGGAATTGGAAATAGTTGGACATCTATAAATGGATTTAGGGGAATACTTGATGGAAATGAAAAAACAATATCTAATATAAATGCTCCTTTGTTTTTAGAAATAATAAATGCAAATATTTCTAATTTAGGAATAACAGATATCAATATCACCGGAACAGAAAGAATGGGTGCTTTAGTTGGAACGCAACTTGGGGGGACTATTGAAAATTGTTATTCAACAGGCAACATATTTTCAGGTTCTGAAAGTGGAGGATTAATTGGTTATAATTCTGATAGTCCGGAAAATGACCTTGCATATGTTATCAATTCTTATTCGGAAGTAAATATGTATAGTTCAGGTGGGAATTCAATCGGAGGGTTGATTGGAGAAACGCAGTCAATGGGATATGTTAAAAATTCTTATGCTGTAGGTAGTGTAATAGGTAATTTAGGCGTAGGAGGATTAATAGGTTGGGCAGGATATGGGGAAATTATAAACTCTTACTCAGCTTGTCCTATAACTGCGGTTGGAAGTGATGGAGGTTTAATAGGATCTAATATGTTTGCAAGTGCTATTAATTCTTATTGGGATATGAATATATCTGGTCAATCGACGAGTCAGGGAGGAACAGGCAAGACAACAATACAAATGAAAAATATTTCTACATTCAGTGCTTGGAATATAAGTTTAACGTCGGATGATTTGAATAATGGTTATTCTTTTTTAGCATGGCAGGCAAATAATGCCTCGTATACTTGGTTGATGTATGATGATATTTTTGCTCCCGTGCTTAGTTTTGTTTCCCCAAGTGAAACGTCGGGGAGTTCTATTTCAAGAAATAGTTTGACAGTTAACATAAGCGTTGCAGATTCAAATTTTGCGAATCTAACTGTAAACTTATATAATTCCGATAGAAGTTTAAATCAATCTAATTTCTCAACTTCAAATCCTTATTTTATAAATTATACGGGACTTTCCGACGCGATTTATTATTTCAATGTCTCTTCTTATGATTTGTTAGGGAATTCTAATTCAAGTGAGACTAGGAATGTGACATTAGACACTATTAATCCGGCTATTTATTTCTACAATAATACTAATAATGGGTCGCTGTATCAAAATTGGGTTTTTGCTAATATTTCCGTCGCTGATTCAAATTTAGATAGTGTTACAATTTATCTTTATAATTCAACATCTTTAGTAAACTCTTCTACCTCCAGCTCTGGTTTTTCAATTAATTTTACAAATTTGGCATACGGAAATTATTTTCTAAATGCAAGCGCGAATGATAGTTCGTCCAATATTAATAAAACTGATACTTACAATCTAGCTCTTTTGGAAGAAGTTGTGTTAAGTGCCACTGACGGTAGTACGGGCGGAGGTTACAGGCTAGTACAATATAATTTAACCGACGCTCAGCTTAGTGGGGGGATTTCAAAATATTTGAGGATGAGAGAAAAAATTTTGTTTGAGATAAGTAACCAAACTCACACACTAACTTTAAATTATTTTAATCGCGGAATAGCAAATGTTACAATAGCTTCAACTCCTAAAAATTATACTCTTCAGTTGGGGCAAATAGTTTCTATAGATATAAATGATGATGGAGTGAAAGATATTAATATAAGCTATGTAAGTTACTCTTTTTCTTTAGCACAAATTAGTATTGTAAGATTAGGGGATGTTTCTACAGAAATTGTTGAGGATGAAGTTGCTGAAAATTTTATAGAGGAAAAAGAAGATAGTTCTCAAGTATTACTTCTTATTGCAGTTGCGTTCTTGATTATCCTCTTGGTTTTACTTTTTATTTTTAGAAAGAGAAGGATTAGAAGAAGATTTTGAATAATTATTCTATTTTGTTAGCTAAATCAAAAATCCAGTCTTCGTGGAAGTGAGGTGCGAGAATTTGCATTCCTACTGGTTTTTTGTCTATTAAGCCTGCGGGTATGGAGATTGCAGGAATTCCTGCGATATTTACAGGTGTTGTGAAAATGTCATAGGCATACATTTCTTCAACAGTAATACTTTCCCCTATTTTGTGAGCTGTTCTCGGAACTGTTGGGAGAATAATTAAATCAACGTCTTCAAAAATCTTTTTGAATTGTTGTGCGATGTATTTTTTTGCTTTTAATGCTTCGTGATAGTATCTTCCTTTGTATTCTGCTTTTGAAATTTCTGAACCGCCTAAAATTCTTCTTAAAACTTCTGGGCCTGCAGCTTCTTCAATTTTTTTGCCAAATCTTCTGCCGTCGAATTTTCTGGTTGCTGAAAAAAACTCAACATAAACAATAAGATAGTAGGTTTGAAGTGCGATGTCTAGGGGCAAATCAATCTTTTTAATTTCACATTTGTGTTTTTTTGCGAATTCATTTGCTTTCCTTTCTATTAGTTTTGCGATTTCTGGTTTTGCGAATTTTTCTACGTTTACTAAACCTATTTTGTAAGTTTTTTTTGGCTTAACTTCTGCGGATTCTTTACTTGTTGAATCAAAATTATCTTGACCCTTAAGTATATCAAAAATTAGTTTGGAGTCTTCAGCTGTTTGTGTAATTGGGCCGATTACGTCAAAACTCATGCACATATCTAATAAGCCATAACGAGAAACTGCTCCATAAGTTGGTTTTAATCCAACGACTCCGCAATGAGAGGCAGGGTTTCTAACGCTTCCTCCCGTGTCTGAGCCAATTGCAAAATCGCATAAATCTGCTGCAACAGCTGCTGCGGAGCCTGAAGAACTTCCTCCTGGAATTAATTTTGTATCAATTGGATTTTTTGTTGGACCCAAAGCAGAAGTTTCTCCTGAACCGCCACAAGCGAATTCGTCCATGTTAACCATTCCTAAAATTATTGCGTCTTCATCTTTCAACTTCTTAATAACTGTTGCATCATAGCCAGAAATATAATTCTCTAAAACTTTTGAGGCGCAGTTTGTGACTAAACCTTGAACTGAAATGTTTGATTTAACCGCAACGCATAAACCAGCTAGTTTTCCAGTTGGTTTCTTATTCTTAATTTTTAAATCAATTTCTTCTGCTTGCTTCATTGCTTCTGAATTTAAGTGCAAGTAAATATTAAGCTCTTTATTTTTTTTGTCTATTGCTTTGAGAAAATTATTTACATTTTGCATAGCCGTGAGCTTTCCTGATTTTATATCTTTGAGTTTTTGAGAGATATTCATATTTTCCTCCATTTTACAATCATTATTACTAAACCAATAATAAAAATAAGTGCGCCAATGATATCAATATCTATTTGCCAAAGTCCGTAAGTTATTATGTTTAAGAATTGCATAGCGATTCCGATAATTATTAGATAAATTCCGTGTTTTCTTTTGAGTGTCATTTTATGTCTCCTTTTTCGATTAAGAATTTTATATTTGGGGCAACATTATGTTTGCCTTGTTTTATTTCTTCAATTGAAAGCCAAGAAACTTCTTTAATTTCTCCGCAAGGTTTTATTTCTTTTTCATTTAGTAATTTTGCTAAGTAATGAATAAGTATAATTGCCATTCTATCTTTTGTTACGGGATTTTTCCAAATTATCATTGGGCGAAGAGGTTTTATTATTTCTATCTCGCCGTTTATTTCTTCCTTTACTTCTCTGTGACAGGCCCTTTCTAAGTCCTCGATTCCTTCTTCAATTGTCCCGCCAGGTATTTTGTAAAAAGGATCCTTATTGTCCTTATTGAGAAGAATTTTTCCATCTTTTGTGATGACTGGTCCTGACGCAATGATTATTTTTCCTTCAAACATTTTATTTCTTCCACGCTCCCTTTTCTGCAATTATCAAATTATCATCGAATTCTGGAGCATTTTCTGCTAAGATTTCTCTGAAGTTTTCATCAGTTTTCCAGCCGTTTCCTTCCTTTCGCAAATTTTCTTTAGAATCTTCTTTTTCTTCTTTAATTTTTATTTCATCTATTTTAGATGAGAATTCATCTAGAAGTTTTTTCGCGTTTTTTCTAATTTCTTCTTTTTCTTCTTCAGATACTTGATGCCATGTGTAATCCATAAAATAGTTTAGATGGCTAGTCTTATAAACATTTTGAAAAAGAGTTATTGTGTTTCTTTGGTTAACACTACAAACAAAGCTTTTTATAGAGGAAAAACTTGAGGTTTTTATGAGAACTAAAGAAGTAGGTTACATTGTTACGGGAATCTCGATTGTTATATTTGCAATTATCTTTATTTTTAATAATTCGGTTGGAAGGATTTTGGCTGAAAGTTGTACGCATGGGCCGACTTGTACTATGTACGATAGTCTTAGTGTTCAAACCTGGATAAGTGCATCAATTGCAAGTATTATTCTGTTAATTGGAGTTGTTATGATATTTATGAAAGAAAAGGAAAAAATTATTTTTAGAGAGAAGAGAGCAAAAGTCTCCAAAGTTGACTTGAGTAAATTGGATGAAGCTGAGAAGAAAGTAGTTAAGATTTTGCAAGGAGAGAATGGGGCTGTCTTTCAAAGTAGTTTAATGGAGCGATTGGGAGTAGGAAAGGTAGGGATTACAAGGCTACTAGATAAATTGGAAGCGAAGCAAATCGTCGAGAGAAAGAGAAGGGGAATGAATAATATTGTTATTTTGAAGAGATAATTTTGTATGAAACTAGTTGCATCAAAGGGATTATAATAAAGATTTTTGTGAGGTTTATATGAAACAAATGAAATGTTACGTTTGCAAGAAAGTAATTATAAGCGATGTGTGTTCAAAAAGGAATTGTTTGCTTTGCGGAATGATTACGGATGTAAATGGAAGGTTGTTTTGTTGTGATGAGTGCGAAAGTAAATATAGTTTAATACCTAAAAAATGAAAAAAATATTTAAGATTGACGGAATGCATTGTAATTCTTGTTCAAGATTGATTGAGGGGAAGTTTAGGAGCAAAGTTAAAAGTATTTCTGTTGATTATTCAAAAGGAGAGGCAAACATAGATTTTGATGAGAAGAAGATTTCAGAGAAAGAAATTAATACTGCAATTGAAGAATTAGGATATTCGGTTAATAGTGGAATAAAAATTAGTTACACAAGGTGGTTTGTTTTAGGAGGGGTTGTCTTGTTGGCGCTTCTTACTATATATACTACGTTTGGATTTAATTTTAAATTACCTGAAATAGGAATTCCGGAGATTGGACAGAATGCGAGTCTTATACTAATATTATTAGTGGGAATTTTAACCGGGTTTCATTGTGTCTCTATGTGTGGAGGATTTGTAGTTTCATATACTGCGAAGAATGCAATTAATGGGCATAAAGGATTTGGACAACATTTAGCTTATGGTGGTGCGAAAGTAATTTCTTATACAATTATTGGTGCAGTTTTTGGATTGATTGGAGGTGTTTTTGCTTTTAGTACGGTATTACGGGGGTGGGTAGGGATTTTTGCAGGAATATTCATGATATTTTATGCATTAAGTATGTTCGGTATTGGATTTTTTAGAAGAGTTCAATTTAATCCTAAATTCTTGACAAATGCTGCGATGTCTTCTAGTAAATATGCAGTAGGGCCATATAGGGCTCCGATTATTACAGGATTATTAAATGGGTTATTTATTGCGTGTGGTCCTTTGCAGGCGATGTATCTTTATGCTGCAGGAACTGGAAGTGCAATTTCTGGAGGAGTAAGTTTGGCTGCGTTTGGATTAGGAACTTTACCAGTTATGTTAGGATTTGGAAGTTTAGCGACGGTTATTAGTCATAAAACTACACAGAAAATTTTAAAGATATCTGCAGTTATAGTTTTGATTTTAGGATTAGTAATGTTAAATAGAGGATTAGCTCTTACTGGAAGTAATTTTGGTTTCGAGGGAATTAAGGAAAAGATAACTGGCGGGCAAAATATTTCAGGGTCTTCAATTATTGTTGGAGCAGATGGAAAACAGGAAATTAATATGGATGTGCTTGCTTCGGGTTGGTCTCCAAATTCATTTGTTTTGCAAAAAGGAGTGCCCGTAAGATGGAATATTAATGTGAAAGAGTTGACTAGTTGCAATAAGGAGATAATTGTTAATGAGTATGGGCTCGATATTAAACTTAAACAAGGATTAAATATTGTTGAGTTTACCCCCAATAAAGTTGGAACAGTTAGATGGAGCTGTTGGATGGGAATGATTCCTGGAAGTTTTGTAGTAACTGATGATGGGCAGGCAAGTCAGGCGCAAATTCAAATGGCTACGCCAGCTTTAACAGGACATAGTTGTGGGTGCGGAGGATGAAAAAAATAATTGTAGTTAGCATTGTGGTTTTGGTAATTTTTGGTTTTTTAATTTATTTTGTTAGTTCTCGTAGTGCCTCTTCAACTGATACACAGAAAGTTATAATAAGTATGAAGAATGGAAATTATTACCCCAATACAATTACTGTTAAAGCAAATCAACCAGTAGAAATAACCTTGGATAGTTCAGTTGGGGGGTGTTATCGTTCGTTTGTAATTCCACAATTTGGCGTTAATAAAAATTCGCAAAATTCAGGAGATAAAATCACATTTACTCCGACAGAAAAAGGAACTTTTCAATTTAGATGCGGGATGGGGATGGGCAGAGGAATATTAATTGTTGAATAAAATGGAAAAAATAAATTTAAAAATAACCGGAATACATTGCGCTAGTTGTGTTGCCAATATAGAAAAAAATCTTTCAAGAGTTGGAGGGGTGAAGTCTGTGAATGTAAATTTAGTTAGTCAAAAATCAGAAATTGAATTTGATGAAAAGAAAATTTCTCAAGCTGAAATAGAAAAAAAGATTATTTCTCTGGGATATAATGTGGATAATAATAATTCTTCAAATGAGGAGTCAGAAATTAAGAGATTAAAAAAATTATTTGTTTTTAGTTTGATTTTTGCTATTCCTGCTTTTGTTATTGGGATGGTTTTAATGTGGTTTGGAATTGATGTTCCCTATAAAAATTATATTTTATTTATTTTAGCAACACCGGTTCAATTTATAGTCGGATGGGGAATTTACAAGAGTGCGTTTGGTGCTTTAAAAAATAAATCTGCAAATATGGATTCTTTAATTGCATTAGGTACAAGTGCTGCGTATTTTTATAGTGTCTATGTAACTTTTTTTATTCCTATGGGTGAACAATATTTTGAAGCAGCAGCGATATTAATTACATTTGTTATTTTGGGAAGATATCTTGAAGCAATAGCAAAAGGAAAAACTTCTGAAGCAATAAAGAAACTTATGAATTTATCTCCTAAAATTGCAACAGTAACAAGGGTCGGGAAAGAAATAAAAATTCCAGTAGATCAAGTTATTGTGGGGGATGTTGTTATAGTTAAGCCAGGGGAAAAAGTTCCCGTAGATGGCGTTATTATTGAAGGAAATTCTTCTGTTGATGAATCGATGATTACTGGGGAAAGCATGCCTATTGAAAAAAAGAAAAACGATTTAGTTATAGGTGCGACGATAAATAAACAAGGCTCGTTTAAATTTAAAGCAACTAAAGTTGGAGCGAATACGACTCTTGCACAAATTGTTAAATTAATAGAAGATGCTCAAGGTAAAAAAGCACCGATACAAAGATTTGCAGATAAAATTTCAGCTTATTTTGTTCCTGTTGTTATTGTTATTGCGCTGATTGCTTTTTTAGTATGGTATTTTCTTGTTGGTAAAAGTTTTGAATTTTCGCTCATAATTGCAGTTTCTGTTTTGGTTATAGCTTGTCCTTGCGCTTTAGGATTAGCAACTCCTACGGCAATTATGGTCGGAACAGGGAAAGGTGCAGAAAAAGGAATTTTAATTAAAGGTGGAGATGCTTTAGAAACAGCACATAAACTTTATGCTGTTGTATTTGATAAAACTGGAACTTTAACCCAAGGAAAACCAGATGTTACAGATGTGGTTGCTGTTAAAGGAATTAATGAGAATGAGTTAGTTAAACTTGCTGCGAGTTTGGAGCAGTATAGCGAGCATCCTCTTGCTCAAGCTATTGTGAATAAAGCAAAAAATAATAAAATTAAACTTGAGACGATTAAGAATTTCAAAGCAATTTCAGGTCATGGAGTTGAAGGAACTTTCAAAGGCAAGAAATTAATTATTGGGAAACCAGAATATGTGAGGAAAATAAAAAGTCTGAAAGAATTAGAAGGTAAAATTGTAGAGTTGGAGGAGCAAGGAAAAACAGTTGTGGTTGTGATACACAATAATAAGGTTTATGGGTTAATTGCAATAGCAGATACAATAAGAGAAGATTCGAAAATAGCTGTGAGAGAATTACAAGAAAATAAAATATTTGTTTATATGATTACAGGGGATAATCAAAGAACAGCAAATGCTATTGCAAAACAGCTGGATATAAAAAATGTTATAGCTGGAGTTCTTCCGCAAGATAAAGCCACAAAAGTTAAAGAACTGCAGCAAAAGGGTTTGAGAAAAGTTGCGATGGTTGGGGACGGAATAAACGATGCTCCTGCGTTGGCTCAAGCAGATATCGGAATTGCTATTGGAAGTGGAACTGATGTTGCGATGGAAGCGGGAAATATTGTTTTAATGAATAATAAAACGACAGACGTAGTTAAAGCAATAAAATTAAGTAAAATGACTATAAGAAAAATAAAACAGAATATGTTTTGGGCATTATTTTATAATTCTCTTGGAATTCCGATTGCTGCGGGTTTGCTTTATCCATTTACAGGATGGTTATTGAGTCCGATTATTGCTGGAGCAGCGATGGCTTTAAGTTCGGTTAGTGTTGTTACAAATACTTTATTGATGAAAAGAAAAAAGATTTAGAATTAAAACTCTAACCTGTCGTTCAATTCATGCGCGAAGTTTTCTAGCATTTTTTGTTGGACTTTTCCGTCTCTAATCCATGAGGGATGTCCTAAAACCCAGCCGAGTTTTGCAAAAGCTGTTTCTGGAAGCATGTCTTCTAAAAATATTAAACCTGTTTTTTGCAAATCTCTACCTGCTGAATAAACATTTGGATTAAGTCTTCCATAAATTGTTTGAAGCGCGCCGCAAATTACTAATCCTTTATCTGTTAATCTTTTTATTGTTGGCAACCAATTGGATTCTGCTTGTTGAGAAGGGACGTGCCCTAATCCAGTTAGTTCTAAAATAATTCCTTTGTAGCCCATTTGTGCGTACCAATCTAAAATATTCGGTTCTTGACCTGGGGTGATTTGGATTAGTGCGATTCTGTCTTCAAATTTATTGTCTATTTTTATTTTTTCTGAATTTCTTGCATTGAAGTTTGATAAAATTTTAAATTCTTTTTTAGAAATTTCTGCGAAAGGTTTTGAGTTAACTACTTTGAAAGTATCTCTTCTTGAAGAATGCATTTTTCTGACTTTTGTTCCAGGCATTGCGAGACAGTATTCGTCGTTTAAGTCTTTGTGTCCGACTATTGCAACTTCTGCGATGTCTGAAACTGCGAATTTTGCAGCACAAATTAAATTTAATGCTGCGTCTGTTGAGCCTCTGTCAATACTTCTTTGAGAGTAAGTTAAAGCAACTGGTTTGTTTAGTTTTCCGAGGAAAAAACTTAGAGCTGAGGAAGTGTAATGTAAAAAATCTGTGCCATGTGAAATTATAATTCCTGAAATTGAGTCGTCGTTAAGTAAATTTTCAGCTGTTTCTGCTAATTTTTTCCAGTCTTTATAGCACATGTTTTCGCTCCATTTCATAAAAGGTTTTTCTATTCTTGTGATGTTACAAATTTCTTGAATTTCTGGAGCAATGTTTAGAATTTCTTCTGCGTCTGTTGAGATAACTCCTCCTGTTTTTGGGTCAAGTCGGGAAGAAATTGTTCCCCCTGTGATAATCATTGCGACATTTGGAAGAGATTGATTGTTTTGAGATTGGAGAATTTTTATTTTATTTTCTGGAGCTAATTTTTTTATTTTTACATCTTCTATTTCATTTTGTCTAATTCCAATGTTGTAGCCAGAATCTAGTTTTAGTAGAATAACTTCTGGTTCGTAACTTTCTAGGACTGTTCCTTCCCAGGTTTTTTGCTCCGTTTTGATTTCAACTTTATCGCCAACTGAAATTGTTTTCTCTTTCATTGCCATGTTTTTAAGAAGAGAAGGGTATTTTTAAGTTTGCTTATTTTTTCCAAAGAGTATAAGCAATCGCAATTAAGGAGAGAATTTGAAACCAAGTTAATCCTAAAGAAGCAATTGGCTCTACTCGAATGAATTCAATAAAAAATCGGAATGTGAAATAGCTTATTATTAAAATATAAAATAATCTTCCTGGTTTGGGCTTTTTAGTTCTTGCGTAAAGTAAATAGAAAAACATTCCTAGCATGAAAATAGATTCGTAAATTTGAGTAGGATGTCTTAAAACTTCATCTCCAAAATTAACTCCCCAGGGCAAACCGGTTTCTTTCCCGTAGCAACAGCCTCTTAAAAAACAACCTATTCTACCAATTGCAACACCAATCGCAATTGCGGGAGCGAAGAGATTTCCTTTTCTTTGGCTCTCAATTTTAAGAATTTTTTTTGTTATTAAAACGCCTACTGTTCCGCCGATTAGTCCGCCAACAATGCTTTTTCCTGTTAAAACTATATTCCAGTTTAGTTGATTCCAGTATGCAAGCATGATAATTATTTTTGCTCCAATTACTCCTCCAATTAATGCGCCTAACAAAATATAAAGAGTATTTTCACTAACTTGTTTTTGCTTTTTTGCTTCTAACCAATAGACTAACACTCCAACTATAACCGCAAGACCAACGAAAAAAGAATAAGAAGGAACTGCAAAGTTTCCAAAGTAAAATAAAATCGGTTTTACTCCCCATTCAAGATTTGGGATGAGATGTTCGTCAATCATTTTTTAGGAGCGATTGCTTTAGAGAAAGCGCAACAACCGCCACTTGACATGCAAACATAAAGTTTTGAAGCTGGGCAAAATCCTAAAGCTGAAATTGTTTTCATTATTGCTAGAACTCCAACTGCAATCCAACCTGCTTTGTAAAAACCAGCATATAAAAGAACTACACAAATTCCAGATAAAACTGCGCCCGCTGAATGTGCGACTCTCATTGCAGTTACATTTAGAACTTCAGATTTTCCTTTGTAAACTAATCCTACAGTGTATCTCCATAAAAGAATCATCGGAGCGTATTTGACTGTGAAAATTGCAGAGAGTAACATAATTACAAAAATTAGAACTACAATCCATTGAATTTTTAGAAGAAACGCAAGCCAAGCTAAAATCATGACTCCGTATCTGCAGAATGCAAATTCTGCGCTCTTGATTTGTGTTAGTTGTGCCATTTAAAGTCCACCAGAACCAAGTGCAATCAGACAAGCTCCGAAGAGCAATATAACCAATAATATTGGCAGCGCGAAAGAGACCCAAATTCCTACTCTGACTAATCTTCTTTCTGGAAAATATTTTCTTGCAAGTATTAATGAAACTATAAGAGGAATAAACCATGCGAGGAAATATAGAGGCGAGAGAATCATCAAGATGTTCATAGAACCTATTCTTGAAAATAGAAACTGCAATGGAAAAATAAGGGCGGATAAAATTATCGAGGCAATATAATACATTCCAAAACCGATAAAAAAGTCTGCAATTTTGTTATGCTCTCCTCTAGAATAAACATCTTCAGTTTGCATTTCGTTTTCTTCTACCATTTTGGGAAAAACATTCCGACTTCTTTTTGATATGTTTTATAGTTTTTAAATTGTTCTGAGAGGAGTTGTTCTTCTTGTTTTGCTCTGTGATACATCATTGGAAGAAAGATAAACAGATTAAGTAGAAATGCGAGCCAGTTTTGATAGAGAATTGCGCAGGCGAAGAAAATCCAGATTAGAGAAGCGTAAAGGGGGTGTCTAACAATTTTGTAAACTCCTTTGCTGACTAAAGTATGATTTTTATAAATTTTAATTTGGTTTGCCCAGTTATTTCCTAAGAGAACTCTTCCGTAAACATTGAAATAAACTCCAACTAAAATTATTAGCCAGCAAATAGCAGAAATAATCCCGAGAGTTAGACTTTCTTGAAAAATTAATTTTCCAATACTAAATCTTATTGCTAAATAAAAAAATATGAAAAATAAAGTCATTGTGCCGGTTTCAACAAAGCTTCTTTTTTGTTTTCTTGTGTTTGAATTTGAGTGGAATTCTATAAAATCAATAATAACTGCTGTTGCGATAAACAGAAAGGCGATTCCTGTGACAATGAAATTAATTAGGCTGAGAAGCATTTTCAGGATTTGAATTTACAATTTTTTTGATAGTTGCGTAACAAGCCCAAATAGCGAGTATAACTCCAACCGGAATTGCAAGATATCCTAGAGCAGCTATTATGGGAGAGCAAGAGCTTTCAAAGCAACTACTAAATGCTACTAGTCCTACGGGGAAACAACCGCCTATAAACACAATTGGCCCAAGAAATAAAATTGTTAGAATTATCAGCCAGACTTTTTTAGCTTCCATCACATTTGTGGGCAAATCTTATTTATAATTGTTTCTATAAATCATATTGTATGTGGAGAAAGGGATTCTTTTTAGGTCTGGCGTGATGAAATGAACGCATTCTCTTTGTATTGATTTTTCATCAAAATTGTATTTGTCTACGAAAGAAGAAATACTTACCATGAAAGAGTATTCGTCCCAATAAGAGATTTGTTCTTCTTCAGGCATTTTATTGTAATTTTCTGGGATGAATTTATTTAAATCTGACAAAAATGATTTCATGCAAACGCAGCAACCTTCAAAAATTCCGACTTTTGATTTTTCTTTTAGAAGTTTTTCTGCGTCAAATGCGAAAGTGTTATCGATTAGAGGAAGATAGCTTTTTACATTTATCATTCTAGTTACTGGGAAAAATTGATTATCTTTTTTGAAAAAAAAACCAATTCCAACTCTGTTGACATTGCAAGGAAGAGGAATTATGTCTGATTTTAGGACTGCACTTTTTGTTTGTTCTTCTAGTCTTTTTATTATCCCGCTCAAAGTTATCCTTTCTTTTGTTTTTTCTTCTTTAACTCTTCCGAAAAAAGTTACAGGTTGAAAATTTATCCCCCTTATTCCGGGAGTGTTTACACCAAATTCGAAAAGTTTGCCGATTTCATCTTCATTTATTCCTTTTTCAATTGTTGCAACAAGTGTTATCGGAATTTTATATTTTCTTAAATTTTCAATTGCTTTGATTTTTGTTTGTAATAACTTTTTATTTCCTCTCAAATGTTCATAAGTTGATTCTTTAAATCCATCAAATTGAAGATAAATTGCAAATCTTCCTCTAAATTTAGCGAGTTCTTTGACAAAGTTTTCATCTTCTGCGATTTTTATTCCATTGGTATTTAGTAAAACATATCTGAAGTTTTTCTTTTTTGCGATTTCGATTATCTTTAAAACTTCCGGATGAAGTGTCGGCTCTCCTCCGCTAATTTGTAATATTTCTGCTTTGTTATTTTCTGATTTTTGAAAAAAATCAAACATTTTTTCTATTTCTTCTACGGATTTGTGTTTTCCTTCTCCAGATGAGGCGTAGCATGTAGGGCATTTTAAATTGCATTTTTCTGTTATATCAATAATTGCATTGCAAGAATGTTGTTTGTGTTTTGGGCATAAACCGCAGTCATAAGGGCAGCCCTTTTTTTCTTGAGTTTGGGTAGGAGTTATTGTTCCTGGTTTGTCAAATTCTTTTTTCTTTTTATGATATTCTGCATCTTCTTCTAATAATTCTAGTTGTTCTTTATGCTCTGGACAATTTTTTAAAATAAAAACTTTAGAATCTTTTTCAATTATTCTTGCTTTGATCTTCTTTTCGCAAATATTGCATAAAGAGAAAGTTTCTTCTAAGACTTTGTAAGTTTCAGACATTTAGTTTCTTGGGAATTTGGTTATAAAAAGCTTTTGAGAAGATTTAAATAATAATTTAACTAGGTTATTTTATGAAAAAAGTGTTTTGGTTTATTGGAGTTCTTTTATTTTTTATTTTGGCATTTTTGGTTTATGATTTTGCGACGCATTTGTATTCTGCGAGTTTAGCTGATGGAGAAATAATTCCTAAAGATATTTCGCCTTATGTTTTCCAGGGTAATCTTTCACAAAGTATGGATGATTTCGGTTCTAGTGTGATTGGTCAAAATGCAAGATATTTGTATACTCAAGTTTCTCTATCCGGTTCTATTAGAGGTAGCTCTTCATCAGCTACGGTTTATTCATTTGAAGATGAGAATACAGTTAAGGCTTTTTTTGACAAAACAAAAGCATTATGGGATTCGAAAGATCTTGCGTATTCTGTTAGTACTTTGAACAAAAAAATAGTTTATGTTTTTACTAGGGGTGATAGGAGTGATTTTATGTGGGTGCATGAAAAATATTTAATTCAAGTTAGTGTGGACAGAGAGGTAGGCAATATGAGCTTGGACGAGGGGCTTGAAGTTCGAGATGCTTATTTGAAAAAGTATAGTTAGTGAGTTTTCTGATTTGAGAAAGTTTAAAAGATTGAAAAACCATAGAAAATCATGGTGGATGAAAAAAAGACGTTTCCATTGAAGATTGGATTAGAGATTCATGGATATTTGGATACGAAAGAGAAGTTGTTTTGTATGTGTAAGACTGATTTTTTGAATAAAGAGGTTATTCCAAATAGTTTAATTTGCCCTATTTGTACTGGTCAACCTGGTTCGAAGCCGATGTTGCCAAATAAATCTGCGATGGAAAAATTGATTGCAATTGCTCTTGTTATGAAATGTAAAATAAATTCTGATAGAGATTTGGTTTTTCAGAGAAAACATTATGACTGGGCAGATAATCCTAAGGGATATCAGAATACTATTTCTGGAACTTATTCTGTGCCGTGTGCTGTGAAAGGAAAATTTCATGGAATAAATATTACTGAATGTCATTTGGAGGAAGATCCTGCACAATGGAATCCCGAAAGTGGAGGAATAAATTATAATCGTTCTGGGCTTCCACTTGTTGAAATTGTTACTGAGCCTGAATTTACATCTGGTGAACAAGTTGTTGAATGGTTGAGAACTTTGGTTCATTCGCTTTCGTATATTAAAGCGCTGAGAAAAAATGGGGGAATAAAATGTGATGTGAATGTTTCGACTTATGGGGAGAGAGTTGAGATGAAAAATTTGAATTCACTTGAAAAAATTTCTAAAGCAATTGAATACGAGATTAAAAGACAAATTGATAATCATGCTGAAGGAATTGAACAGAGACGAGAGACTTTAGCTTTTGATGAGAAAACTGGGAAGACAATTAAGATGAGAGAAAAAGAATCTGGCGCGGATTATAGATTTATTTCTGATCCCGATTTGCTTGCGATAAGACTTGATGAGAAAGAGATTAAGAAAATTGAAAAAGAAATTCCTGAAATGCCTGCTGAAAAGCTTGAGAAGTTGATTAAAAAATATAAAGTTGATAAAGCAGATGCGGATGTGCTTGTAAAGAATCTTGTGTTCGTAGATTTCGCTGAAGAGTTAGCGAAAAGTTTGGATTTGGCTAAGTACGTTTCGTGGGTTACTGTTGAATTGCCGAGAATTTTGAATTATAAAAAGAAAACATTGGAAGATGAAGATGTTGAGATAAAACCTGCGCATTTGGCTGAACTTTTAGGGATGGTTGATAAGGGAGAGATAACTGTTTTGAAAGCTAAACAAATTATGAATGATTTTGTACCGAGAAGTTTTAGTGTGAAAGAGAAACTAAAGGGAGATATTGGAAAATTAAGTGATGAAGATACAAAGAAATTAGTTGAGCAAGCTATAAAAGAAAATCCGAAAGTTTGGGAAGAATATAAAGGCGGGAAGAAAGAATCTTTGAATTTTTTAATGGGGCAAGTGATGAGGTTAAGCAATAGGAGAGCGGATTTTAATTTAGTGAGAAAGATTTTTGAGGGGAAATGAGATAATTTTAAGCGTGAATAAGTCGAATTCCTGATTGCATAAATCTTTTTATGTTATTAAACCAAAATAATCTTGCAGGTATTTCTCTTCTTGCCATAGTATACCTTTTTTCTGCTTCACCATAAACTTGTCTTGCCTCAGCTAAACTTATTTGCCCGCCCACGTTTCCGATGCATTCACTTAAGAAAGCAGAAGTTATTGCTGATGAAAGAAAAGATGGGAAGTCTTCAGTTAAGTTATTTCGCGAAAAATCAGTTTGAAGAGATTCTAAATCAGTTAAAGCAGATTTATCATCTCTACGTAATTTAAGGGCGATTTCATCTAATCTTTGGGAGTAATCATCTGCGGGGGCAAGTAATTTATCATTAAAATCCGTCATCATTAGTTGAGGTACATTAAAGCCTTTTTCGACGACAAGTTCAATACCATTCTCTGCCGCTCTTTTTTGGCAGAGAGTAATATATTCTTCTGCGCTTGCTAAATTAGTATAAACTGCAAAAGGAATTCTTTCAGTAGAATACTCGCACATGTCTGGTGCTGTTTTCATAATCTTGGTTACGGCTCTTGTTGCGCCACCACCAACTCTAAGAATATTCCTGTCGTATCTGATAAGTGCTCGATTAGGTTTAGTATAAATTGGTGCCATTTTTTTCTTATTTGTTTTATGCTTAAAAAGATTTATATGGTGAAGATAACATTTAAAATCTCAAAACTCTTAATAAAAAGATGGCGGAGGTAAAAGTATTATTAGACGGTTTTTTGTCGGCAGATGATTATGATGCAAGATGCGGAACTACCGCTTGTTTGATTAGAGACGGAAAAAATATTATTGTTTCTGACCCGGGTGTTGGAGACCAAAAAAATATTATTAGTGCTTTAGAAAAAGAAGGAGTTAAGGTTGAAGATGTAAATTTTGTTTTTATAACTCATTCACATTTAGACCATTATAGAAATATGGCGATATTTCCTGATGCTAAAACCATAGAGTATTGGGGAATTTGGAAAAAAGATGGTTCGGCTAAAGATTTGCCAAAGGAATTTAGTAAAGACATTGAAATTATAAAAACTCCTGGGCACGATTATTCTTCTTTGACAATGTTTGTAAAAACAAAAGAAGGAGTTGTTGCTATTTGTGGAGATGTGTTTTGGAAGGAGAATTTTCCTAAGAAAGATCCTTATGCGAGTGATTCAGCTAGATTAGAAGAAAGCAGGAAATTAATTTTAAGTAAGGCGGATTTTGTTGTTCCAGGACATGGAAAGATGTTTAAGGTGGGGCATGGCATCTCAAATTAGAAAAGAGTTTGAAATAAAAAATATTGCAAAAGCTTGCGAGATTAGTGATAAGATTTTTCAAGAGATGATTGAGAATTTTAATTTTAAAAAAGAATCTGAGATAATGAAGTTTATTTTTTCAAAAGCTAAAGAAAATAAATGTGGTATTGCATTCAGACCAGTTGTTGCTTCTGGGAAGGATGCTGCTAAAATGCATTATATGAGAAATTATAAGATTTTGCGAATGGGTTTTTGTGTAATTGATTTTGGTGTGAGATATAAAAAATATTGTTCAGATATAACAAGAACTATCTTTATTGGGAAGCCAAATGCGAAGGAAATAAAATTATATAATCTCGTTTTGAGAGCCCAGGAAAATTCTATTAAAAGAGCGAAAGAAGGGGCGCTTTGCAGTGAATTAACTATTGCTTGTAAAAAAGATTTAGGTAAATATGGTGAGAAAATGACTCATACTCTTGGGCATGGAATTGGGAAAAGGGTTCATCAAAGACCTTGGTTTGGAAAAAAGTTTAAAGATGTTTTGAAGAAGAATATGGTTTTTACAATAGAGCCAGGAATTTATTTTCCAAATGAAACTGGAATTAGAATTGAAGATACAGTTGTTCTGAGGGATAAATTAGTTTTGCTTACAAAGAGTACAAAGAAATTGATTTGCGTTAATGTTTAACTTCAATCCAATTAGCAGTCATCAAAGTATTTATAAAGCTGTGAGAATATATTATTTTATGAAATACGGATTGATTTATGCATTTGCATTTTTACTTTTAGTAGGGGTTGTGAGTGCGGCGAATAATGTTTCTTGCGCAAAAGTAGGCGAACAATACTCAATTGTTTTTACTGACGAATATCCTTCAAAATGTTGTGCTGGATTGACCGAATGGGAAGCGGGAATGGATACAAGAAGTGTTGAGAATGGTACATGTGTTTCTCATCCTAGTTTAGTTAGCGGGTGGCCTGTTGGTAGATGTTTAGCTTGTGGCGACGGAGTTTGTGATGGTTCAGAAAATATTTGTAATTGTGCAGAAGATTGTTCCGCAGATATTATTAGTCATGATGGTAAATCTCTTTATTGGATAGACAATGAAAATAAAGATTGTGGACAAAAAGAATTTTGGGGGGCATATATGTATTATGGATTGCAGACTTTTGAAAGTAAAAAAGAATGCGAACGAGTTGCACAAGGAATTATGTGCCCTGATATTGCTTTGCCCGCTGATGGTTGGTGCAATGGATTGATTGTTGACGGTGGAGTTGATTCTAGTGGTTGTGATATGCCTCCAAAATGTGAAAAAGCGGCGAACGAAAAAATTTGTGGGGTTTGGAAAACTAGCGGATGTTCTCTTGAAAATTGTTCAGGTGATTGGCAGTTTCACACTTTTTTAAATAAGGCAGAGATGAGAAATTATAATGCAATTTATGTTCATAATGGGCCTTGTGCTGAAGGTGAAAATTATGATGTTAAAATAAAAATTATGCCTGAAACAGCGTCGGAGAGAGCAATTGAGAGACTTGGAGACTTAAATTTTACAATTGAATTAAAAGAAGTCGGTGTAAATAGAACTGCCTATGAAGTTGTTGGAGAAAAACAAGGAAAAATGTTAGGTTTGTTTAAAGTAAAAGCAAATGTTTCTATGCAAGTTGATGCTGAAACTGGAGAGGTGAAAGTGCATAGACCTTGGTGGGCTTTTTTGGCTAGCGGAATTTAAGTAGAATATGAAAGTTCTCTCATTAAAACAGCCGTTTGCGGAATTAGTTGTTTCTGGTAAAAAAACAATTGAGTTGAGAAATTGGAATACGAAATTTAGAGGAGAATTTTTAATTCATGCTTCGAAAATTCCTGATTGGAGTGCAATGAAACAATTTGGTTTTGATAAATTGCCTTGCGGGGTAATTGTTGGAAAAGCGAATTTGGTTTCTGTTAAAGAATATAAAAACGAAGTAGAACATTCTGCTGATAAAAATAAACATTTAACTGATTCTTCGTGGGGAAAATATGGTTTTGTTTTAGAAAATGTTTCGAGAGTTGAGGAAATTCCAGTGAAGGGGAAGTTGAATTTTTGGGAATATGACGGGAAGATTGAATAGTAGAAAGTATATTTTAATCTGCACATATATTTAAAAATAAAAAGAATGGTAAATATTAATGACAACTCCAAATAGAGGAAGCCCAGGTTTAGATTTAGTTGATGCTGAAGCCGAATTAGCTAGAACGCGTGCAGGAACTTTAAGATCTCCGATAAGACCTTCTCGTGATTGTGAATGCGGGGCATGTTCTGCTTTGTATGTTAGATATGGCTGGCAGGAAAAAAGAGAAATGGAAGCGGCCGCAAGAGAGTATAAAGGATTCTAAATTTTAAGATATTATGCAATATAAAATAATAAAGAAAACTATAAAAATGCTGATTTTATGAGAGAGATATGAAAGTAGTATGTTTGGATCTTGAGGGAGTTTTGTTGCCTGAATTTTGGGAAGAATTTTCTAAAGCAACTGGAATAAAGGAATTGATGTTAACAACAAGAGATGTTCCTGATTATGACAAGCTTATGAAAATGAGAATTGAGATTTTAGATAAAAATAATCTTGGGATGAGTGAAATTATGAAAGTTGTTGAAAAGATGGAACCTCTTGAAGGTGCTTGTGAATTTTTAGATTGGTTAAAAGAAAGAGCGCAACCGGTTATTTTAACAGGAACTTATTATAATTATATTATGCCGTTGATGAAAAAATTGAATTATCCTTTTATGTGTGCAAATAGTTTGGAAATTAAAAAAGGGAAGATTGTTGGATATAAACTTAGAGAAGCTGACGGAAAAATAGAAATGGTTAATAGATTTAAAGATGCAGGTTTTGAAGTCTTTGCAATTGGAGATAGTTTTAATGATTTGAAAATGTTGCATGGTGCTGATAAAGGAATTTTATTTAGAGCGAAAAAGGGACTAGTTGAATCTGAAAAACCAAAAGGACTTTTGTCTGCTGAAACTTATTCTGAATTGAAAAATATTTTAGAAAGATTATTGTAATTCTAAACATTTAAATAAAACAATTTCTTATAATTTGAGGAGGTAAAATATGGCGAAAAAAGAAGAGAGTTGTGGATGCGGGGCTTGTAGATGTGGTTCAATGGGCGGTGGCGCGTATGGATTAGGTTTCATCGGCGCAGTTGTTTATTATATTTCTACAGCAACGGGATTCTGGATGGGCGTGCTTGGAGTTTTGAAAGCATTAGTCTGGCCTGCATTCTTAGTATTCGAAGCGTTGAAAGCTTTGGCTGCGTAAGTATATTTTGAAGTATAACAATTATTAAAAAGAGATAGTTGTAGTTTTGTCTATGGTTATAGATCCATATATGTTAGACATTGCAGAAAAAGATGTTAGTTCTGCTAGGTTGGCTGAACTTGCTTTGCCTACGTTAGAACATGATTATGTGAAGAAAATTATTCCTGGAAAAAATGGTTTGAGCTTTTTGCAAATTCCTCCTGAGTTTGTTTTAGTAGGTCATTCATCTGGTGGAGATTATTCTATACAAAATCCAAGTGATTATGCTGTTTCTGTTGTTAAAAGATTAGTAAGAGATAGTAGAAAAATCGGAGCATTACCGGTCGCGATGGCAGATGTAATTGATGCTAGATCTACTGATTTAGATTTTGTAGACTCTGTTGGAATTCCAATGGCAGATTTGGCGCAGAAGTATGGTGTTGCAATTTTAAATGGAGAGTTAGCAAAATATGGTGCGATGATGAATTGTCCTTGTAACATTACTGGAACGATGCTTGGACTTTTGAATAGACGAGCAGCTTATGCGGATCAAGGAGTTTTTGAAGTTGATGGAATAAAATATTTTGTTATTGATCCGAAGGGAAAGATGATTTGGATGAATTCTGATGGTACTGGAACTAATACTTTAATTAAGGGAAGATTTGGAAAATTTAATTTGTCATATGATGATATGTTAGCGATGTTGGCAGATGATAAAGCTAAATTTGGCGGTGGCGCAGTTGCTTTGTTTGGTTTATTAGAACATAATAGGGCGGATTTTCCAGTTAGACAAGTTTTGGAATATGCAGATGGAAGAGCGAGGGAACAAGGGTTGGTTTCTATTTTACAGCCTGAGCTAGTGAGGAACAGATTAGTTGGGCCTCACGGAGAAAAAATAGTTTATAACATGAGCGGAAATCTTGTAAGCAGAGTTGATAATGACATAACAGAAAAAATGCCGAAGCCAAAGGCGGGAGATTATTTAATTGCTGTTAAAGGATTCGGAAGATCAAATGGATTTACAGATAGAAGAAATTTAGTTGCTGAATGGTTTGGAAATAATTGGCACAAAACACAAGGGGGCGCGTGGTTTGGAGAGTTCTTATCTAAGTCTTCAATTGTGTTTTACAAAGATACTGTTGATTTATTTAACAAAAAGATTATATCATTATTTACTCATATGAGTGGTGGCGCATTTAGAGATAAGTTAGCTAAGCAAATTAAGAAATTCGGGTTTTATGCTGAAATTGGTTTGGCTGATGGTTCTCCTCAGTTGTATAAACCAGATCCGCGAGAAGCAGCGATTGCTGCGCAATTTAAATTAGAAGACGCACATACTAAATTTGCAATGTGTAATGAGGGATTTTTTGTCGCTGTTGACGGAAAACAAGAAGAAGTTTTGGCAGAATTAAAGGCAAGGGGTTACGAGGCAAAGATTGTTTGTAGATTAGAAGAGGGGAAGGGAAGAGTTGGATTAAAGTTCAGAGCAAGTTGCGGAGATGTTGTCGATTTTAGTGAGAAGGCTGCGTAGATATTTCGAATATTGTTTATATTGTTAAGAATTATAACTCCTTTTGTTGTTTATATTTTATGAAAACGAATTTGATTTTGATTGGAATTTTAATTAGTTTAGTTTTTGTAGTTGGTTTTGCGAGTGCGAGTGATGAGAAAGGATATTTGACTAGAACTACTATTGATGCACTTGATTATGTTAGGGTATCTGATAATTGTTATTGGGTTAGCACTAGGGGAGATGCTTCTCATGATAAAACTTTGGGTTTGTGCCAAGGCGGTTCTGCAACTTATGCAGTTAAATTAGAAAAGGGAAAAAAATATTCTTTTCAAATGAGACATAGTAATGATGGGCCACGGGATTTTATTAAGGTTTTAGTTAATGGACAAAAAATTGGAACATTTTATACAACTAACACAGGTAGTGGCGTATGTCTTGGTTGTGGCTGGAATATTTTTGCTTATTCGCCCAAATTATATTTTACTGCAACTTCTACGGGAACAACGTATATAACTGTAAAGGGTAAAATGGTTTCGTATGGTTTTGAAATGGATAATTTTGTTTTGGTTAAACAATAGTTCTTGAGATATATTATGATAGGGGATGAAATTTCCAAAACTTATAGAAATATTTATAAAGAAGATTATTATTAATTGGTTATGCAAAAAAAAGGCGTGATATTAAGTGTTTTAGTTTTAGTTTTAGTTTTTTCAGTTTTCTCGTCTGTAATTGTTTCTGCTGGATGGTGGAGTAATTTAGTTGATAAGATAACTGGGAATGCTGTTTTAACAGAAAGAGGAGGTCAAACGTTTGGCGTAAGAACAATAAATACTCTTACAAGTGATTTTATAATAGATGAAGGGAATGTTTATGTGACTGGAGTTAGATTAAATTGGACTGATTTTGGAAAAAATTGTAAAGCTAAACTTATAATTGGTGATTATCCTTCAGATTTTATTTCTGTTGGAGATAATGTTGAAAAAGGATTTTGGTCTATAAATAAAGAAGCAAGTAAAATAAGAGTTAAATTAGAAGGGTTAAGCGCTGCGAGTTGCCCTAAGATAAAAATAAATTCTTTAAGTGTTTGGTATAATAAAACTGGAGATTCTTCTGTTGTTCCACCAGTAGGACCAGCTTGTCCTTCTGATAAGCCTTTTGAAGTAACTTCTAAAATAAATCTAGGTGCAGGTTATTTAAAGGGATGTTGCGCATCTCAAACAGATTGTATAGATGATAAAAATATTTGTTTTGCTGATAATTCTTTAAAAGATTCTTATTGGGCTTGTTATAATAAAGAATGGAGTGCATGTAATTCAGATAATTTAAATGCAGTTTCTGGGAAGTATACTTGCGATGGTACATCGTGGGCTGAGAAAGTAACACCAACGACTTGTACTGATAGTGATGGAGGATTGGATTACTATGTTGCTGGAAATGTGGACTGGGGAAACAAAGATCTGTTAGACTCTTGTGTTGATATTCCTGCTATGGATGCGCTAGGAGTTAGAGAATACTACTGTGAGAATGGTGAAGGTAAATTTGTAGATTATAAATGTCTTAATGGATGTTCAAATGGTGCTTGTGTAAATGCAACAATCCAAGTTGAGCCAAAACCAGCTTGTGATGAAAATTATAAAATACGAGCTATTAACTTCGTTTCAGAAGGAAGTCTTGTTAACGAAACAGACATTCAATATTATCAGAATGGCGCGTGGGTAGATAAAAGATCTGGTGCTGAAGAAGGAGATATTTTTTCTATAGGTAATCTTGAGATGACTGTTGGCAGAATAAATAGAGTAAATAAAGAAGTTGTTCTTTCTGCTAGTTCTTCTGGAGTTATTGATTATAAACAGCTGGAGAATAAACAATTTTCAGTGATTAATTCTAACTCAATTGTTTTTGATTATGACAACGATGATTGGTTTGTTGCTTCATATTGTGGAAATGTAACTTGCACAGACAGCGATGGAGGATTGAATTATTATGTAAAGGGGATAGTTTCTAAAGAGGGTGTCGGAGAAGATAAATGCAAGGCTCAGTGTGGCAGTACTCCTTCGGGTTTATGTGATAGTTCTACTTCCCTGCTAGAGTATTATTGTGACAATAATGGTAATGCAAACTCTCTGTTTTATGCTTGTCCAAATGGATGTGAAGACGGGGCTTGTGTGAATGCTTCCATGTCCATCTCTAATTGTAACGATGTAATCGATTTAATGGAGGCTCCGCAAAGTTTGAGTATAGGAAATTATAAATTTGGTTTGAATTACAATTCTAGTTATGAATCTAGTGGCGGTAAATATTATTCTGCTTCTTGGAGTTATAGTGGGAATAATGAGAATAGTTATATTTGGATGAGCGTTAATAAATTATCCGATCAAGATGCTGTTGAACAAAGATTGAATGATGCTCTTGAAGAAGGTTTGTGTAACTCTCAACAGATTTGGATTGGAGAAGAAGAACCCCAAACAGTTTATTTATGTAAGAATCTTTGGAGATTAGCTTATGAAAATCAGGGTGTTTCTTCTTCTGGAGATGCCTGGAATTATAATAACGATATATTTGTTATTTGGTTTAACGATGATAAATTATTTAATGTGGAATTTTCTACTAATAATTATTGGTCTTGTTATAGTACTGAAGATTGTGAAAGGATTAAAGATGATGATCATCGGAGAAAACAAGAGGATTTGATAAACGTTGTTGATAAGTTGATTAATAATGAGAATATGTGGGCAAATACTGGCCATTTGGATTATCTTTCTGAAATGTTTTTGAAATATTTTTTAAAGGCATGTCCTTCTAAGGTTGCGGGAGAAGATTATAACTCTTGGCAATGCAGAATGGATCCTGTAATCTGTCCTCCTCATGGAGAGCAAAAGCAAGTTTGTACAAAATGGAATTCGGTTATAAAAAAATATGATACTAGAGAAACAACACTAAATTGTAATCCTGGAATTTGTTCGGGTTGCATGGTGCCTAAATGGTTTGAACAGGCATGGAGTGCTAAGTGTATTGAATATGGATTTAGATTTAAACAGCCGTCAGGTTATACACAAGAGTTAGTAGAATATGAAAGTAAAGAAACACTTTCTGACAGGGTTGAAGGAGATGTTCTTTTGACAGTGCATGGTGAGAATAGCGCTACGCTAGTTTTATTTGGAAGATATGAAGATGGAACTATAATCAATAAGTCTTTTGAATTAACAGAGGGGAAGAAAATAAATTTGAGCGATATGCCTGGTTGGGGAGTGAATGCTAATATAATTATTGAAGTTTTGGATATAAATTACAATCCTTCTGGCGAAAGTTCTATAGAGATAAAGGTTAGCCATAGCTATATGGGTCAGATTCTTCAGAGTTATAGTGCTTATTGTGATATTGATGGTCAAGTTAAGCAACAAAAGAAAACAGATTCTAATGGCGAATGGGCAGAGTGCCAGAATAATTATGAGTGTGATAGTAATTTGTGTTCAAGTGGCGAATGTATTGATTTACAGGCAATTGCTAAGGATGCAAATGCTTTTAAGAATGCATGGGCAGGCATAACTTGTAGAATAACTTCATTTTTGGGAATAGATTCAAGTTTTGAACAATGCATGTATGATAGTTTTGGTGTTGGAGGTACGTCTTCTTCAACTGGTGGCGGTGGCGGGGGAAGTTCTTCTTAAGTTCTAGTTTGTGAATATTTAAAAACAGTAAAAGTTTAATTATTATAAAGATGGTGAATGAACAAAATAATGTCGAGCCTCCGGTTAGAATTTCGGTAAATCGTGTTGAGGTTGTTTCTGGCGCTTTATTTTTTGCAAATGTTATGACTATTCCCATTTTGGTTATTATGCTAATTGTTGTGGTAATTGCGATGATTTTTGTGGCTGATTTTAATGTAAAACAACTTTTGTCTGCTGGAATTCTTTTGGTAGGAGTTCCTTTTATTGTATGGATTATTAATTTTATATTTGGGATGCTGATTTGTTTGACTGCTAATGGGGCGATGAAGTTTAATAAGCCTAAGTTAGTGATGCAACAGATTTAGTTGCATAATTCTTATAAAGTTTTATCTATACACAAAACATAAAATAAAAATGTGGCTAAATTGTTTATGTTTTGCTGCAGATTTGATTCTCAAATCTCCCAACATAAATTAATATAAAGCATTAGTTTGTTTATGTTGGATGGGTGATGAAAATAAGATTAAGGTGAATGAGAATTTTTTTTGTGAAGAGAGTTTGTTTGATAATAATTTGACAAGTTTCGAGTCTCCAGAAATTCTCGAGATGAAAAAAGATATACAGGAAGAAGGGAATGACGAGAAGATTTCTGCTTTATTGTCTTACGATTTGATTAAGAAAAACTTGTCATATGATTTGCCTCACCAAAGAGAGGGCGCGTTGAAGATTATCAGGGACATGAATACGCATGCGTTATTAGCAGATGAGGTTGGTTTGGGGAAGACAATTACAACGGGGATTATTTTAAAAGAGAACCTTATGAGAGGATTTGTAAAAAAAGTTCTGATTTTAACTCCGCCGTCTCTTGTGGATCAGTGGGTTGCAGAATTAAAAGAGAAGTTCGAGTTAAATTTTAAGATTATTGAATCTGCAGAAGATTGGGGAAAATCTAATTTAGTTATTGCTTCTTTAGATAGAGTTAAGATATTTAATCCTGAAACTAGGAAGTTTAGACATAAAGAAGCGCATGATATCTCTTGGGATTTGGTTATTGTTGATGAGGCTCATAAGCTGAAAGAGAGAAATACAGTTAGGTGGAAGTTTGTTGATATGCTTCAGAAAAAGAGATTCTTATTGCTTACCGCGACTCCATTTCAGAATGATTTGCTAGAGTTGTATAATTTGCTCAATCTTTTAAAAAAAGGTCACCTGGGGACAGTTAAGGAGTTTAGGAATAGGTTTTTGTATAAGGGCAACAAAAGATATCCGCTGAATCCTTTAGAGTTGAGGAAGAAGCTAGGGGAATTAATGGTTAGGAGGAAGAGAAGTGAAATCGGAATTGATTATAAGCCACGAGTTCCGAAGATTATTTCTGTTCAGTTGACGAAAGAGGAGAAGATTATTTATGATAATATTTGCGATTTAATTAAGTCTAAATATTTTATGGCTTCTGGAAATCAGATAAATGGTTTGTTGGCTGTTTTTGCTATTTTGCCTAAAATTACTTCATCTTCTAAGTCTGCGATGGAAAGCTTGGAGAGGATTGCAAATGATGAAAACTATCATGAATCTACTAGAGAATTTGCGAGAGGAATTTTAGAAGATTACAAAAAATTAAAAGTTGATTCGAAGATTGAAAAACTTGTGGAAATTGTTAAAGAGATTCGTGCTAGAGGTCCAGATGAAAAGATTTTAATTTATACTAGACATCCTACTACGTTAAGATATATTGTTGAAACACTTGCACCATTGAAATTAAAAATTGTTGAGTTTATGGGCGGTTTGGATAGAATTGAGAAGACAAAAAGAATTACAGAATTTAAAGCAGGGGCAGATGTTTTAATTTCTACAGATACTGGGGCAGAAGGTTTGAATTTTCAATTTTGTAGAAATTTAATTAATTATGATTTGCCATGGAATCCAATGTCTGTAGAACAGAGAATTGGTAGATTAGACAGAATTGGGCAGAAGAGAGAAATTTTTATTTATTCTTTGGCTACGAAAGACACAATGGAAGAATATGTTGTTGACTTAATAATTAATAAGATGTGTTGTGTTGGTTTGGTTATAGGAGAGTTGCCAATTATTTTGTTTAATTTAGGTCTGGATGGCGAGGGAGAATACGGAAGAAATAAAATTGAGGAGAATTTGATGATGTCTTTTATTGATTCGAGAAATAATTTAGATATGTTTGCAAATAACATTTCTAAAATTGCGCAGATTGTTGATAAAGGGATTAAGGAATATAAAGAGATGGAAGAGAAGAATAAAAAAGTGTTTGACGATAAGATTTAAATAGGAGTTTATCGACTGTAATTTATGCATAAAAGAGGAGTGAGTGAGATTGTTTCGTATGTCTTGTTAATTTCTATTACTCTTGTATTGGCTGGGCTTGTATTTGCATGGTTAAGATTTCAAGTGACTCCTTCCGACGGGATTGAATGTGAGGCAGGTGTTTCTTTAAGCATTAAAAGTTAT
>Ga0247841_10003074_pt1 | contig 31628 bp, 23 predicted proteins | sample LaCruzMarch2015__2_FD_192410 | JGI IMG/M metagenome (GOLD analysis project Ga0247841, IMG submission 192410) | Freshwater microbial communities from meromictic Lake La Cruz, Castile-La Mancha, Spain - LaCruzMarch2015_18m | ecosystem: Environmental > Aquatic > Freshwater > Lake | place: Spain...
TGGCAATGGCGATTTTTTTATTGAAATACCTGTTGCATTCGGATGCTCGTTTTCAGACCTCACTCTCACCGGAGCCAACGGAACGGCATTGCCGGATGCGGCTGAACTTATTGACAGAGGCACTGAAGTCGGAGTCGAAAGCCGCCTGTGCTCTGCCATCAAAGTCGCGAGTCACTATCTTACTGCAGGTTTAATAAGAACACCCGATATGATAATAACTTCCAATTCCTGCTGTGATGCCATGGATACACTCGGTAATCTGATGAATGGTTACAAGCCCTGGGCGAATGTCCCGAGATTTATTATGGACGCTCCGCACAGCTTTGATGATGCGAGTTACGAATATATGGGTAAACAGCTTCGGCAGGCAGTAACTTTTATGGAAGATGTTACCGGCAGAAAAATGGACTGGGACAGGCTCAGAGAAGTTTGCATAGAATCAAATAAACAGGGACAATTACTGCTTGAGTTTCAGGAGTTGAAGAAGGCGATTCCGTGTCCTGCCGATCCTGACCTTGCACGCCAGGGAACTGAAATTAAAAACTGGACAAAAGACAGAATATCTCCGATGGTTACAACATGGCTTGAACAGCTCGTCAGCGCCGCTGAACAGCGTGTGAAAGAAGGCAAAGGAATTGACGGTGTTGATGAAAAGATACGGTTCCTGTGGCAGGACCTTGCAGGTAGCTGGGCTTCGGGTACCGTGCTGAAGCGCCTGCAGACGGAACTCGGTGCTGTATGCATAATGGATTATGTATCATTCGGTACATGGACTCCGATAGATTTGTCGTCTGAGGAAGCAATGTTTACATCATTCGGAAAGCGCTTTCTGCTGGAAGACCCGATGAACAGGCAGGCACTGCATAACACGGAACTGTTCTGTAACGATATTCTGCAGATCGTCAAAGACTTTAAATGTGATGCTGTTGTAATGCCGGCTCATATTTCACACCGCGATACAAACTCGCGGCTGAAAGTTGTCAAGGATATGTGCCGTGAAAAAAATATTCCGTGCTTAGTTCTGGGTATTGATATATGGGATAAGCGGTATATGACACCTGATGTGGCATTCGACAGAATGAAAACGTTCTTTGAAGTCTCCGGACTATTGACTTAACACTTAACACTATTTTTTTGTCATCCTGAACTTGTTTCAGGATCTTACTTAACACTTAACACTTATATGAATGGAAACAATAAAAAATTCCGAAATTTTCAAAAAGTTTTCCGGAATCTCCGCTGTTCTGAAAAACTCCGAAATTGAAAATTGGAAAAAACAGGGCGGCAAAGTCGTTGGATATTTCTGTCCCGTTATCCCGGAAGAAATTTTCATCGCCGCAGGAATTCTTCCTTTCCGTATGCGCGGAACAGGCAGTACAACCACGGATTCGGCAGATGTATATTTCAAAACGGTCAATTGCGGCTTTCCCCGTCATACATTCAATCTGGCGCTGATAGGGGAATATGATTTTCTCGACGGATTTGTTGCCAATACCTGCTGCGATACTATTCTTCGTACCGCCGATAACTGGAAACACGCAGGATTGAAAACTCCTTTTATTTATTGTCTCGATAATGCTCACGCAAGCGGAGAGCTAATGGTAGGTCACTTCCATAACCAGCTTCTTAAAATGAAGGATGCCGTTGAAAAGCAATTCAATGTTGAAATCACAGAGCAAAAACTGAAGGATGCCGTAAAACTTTGTAATGAAACTAAGTTGCTTCAGCAAAAACTTTATGAACTCAGAAAATTGCCGAATCCGCCGATTACCGGCTCCGAAACCGTCGCCGTAATGGTGGCAGGTATGTCTATGCCTAAGGAGCAATATAATAAAGATTTAAAAGTATTGCTCGATGAACTTGGCAGTATTAAAAATGAAAAGAAATATTCCTCAAGGTTAATGATAATCGGATGCGGACACGATGATACTCTCCTCTGCGATATTATCGAAGAGCTTGGTGGCATTGTTGTCACCGACCAGACCTGTTTCGGTACACGGACAATGATTAAAACAATTTCCGAAGAAGGAAACGACACTCTTCTGTCAATTGCAAGGTATCAGGTTTTGGACGTGCCATATTGTCCCAAAACAATCGGCACACATCCGCAAAGGAAACAGCTTATAATGGATCTGGCAAAGGATTATAAAGTGGATGGAATCGTAGGGCAGTGCTTTATTTCCTGCGACCCATGGGCGGGCGAACTTTATTTGCTCAAATCTGAATTGCATGAGGCAGGTATTCCGTTTATATGGTTCGAGAGGGAATATATACCGGACTTAGTAGGTCAGTTAAGAACAAGGATCGAAGCATTTCTCGAAACAATAAATCAAATATAAAATAAGGAGAATAAAATGAATTCTGATAATAAAGATAATATATTTGACCGGCTGAAAACAGAAAGCGATGAATATACTAAAGCCCTTTTTCTTGAGACTTGCATTGAGAAAGCCAAAAACGGAGAGAAATTCGGGCTGACTAATGAAGATACTATGACGGAGGTGCATTGCGCTCTCGGTTTACCCTATTGGAGTATCCCGGTGTTCGGAGGAATTATGACTGCAATGCCTCAGGCTTTCGATTTGATTGATAAAAGCAAGGAGATGGGAATAGGAAGTATGGGTTGTACAGGTGTAAAGATGGGTATGTATATGCTTGAAGCGGGTATGATACCAAAACCAACCATGCTTGTCATTGGCAATACTCCCTGCGACATTGTCTCGTCTATGAGTGAACTGATAAATAACTACAAGCCGTGGGCGGATGTACCGAAATTCTTTATGAGCGCACCTCATGATAAAAGTGAAGAAAGTATGGTCTATTTCGGTAAACAGATAAGAGAGGCGGCGGCATTTTTGGAAGAGATATCAGGCATAAAACTCGATATGGATAAGCTCAGACAAATAAGCGAAGAGGCAAACAAGCAATGTCAGCTAATGCTTGAACTTCAGGTTCTGAAGAGCGCTGTTCCGACTCCGATTGACTGGACGTGGGGAAGAACCGCTACACGCATATCAAGATGGGGACCGAGAATCGGCGACCCGATTATCACTGACTGGCTCGAAAGGCTGGTATCCGCCACTGAAAAGCGCGTAAAGGAGAAAAAAGGCATTGACGGCATTACCGAGAAAATAAGGTTTATGTGGTATGATATGATTCCTACTATGGGTGATAAACTATTTACACGCCTCGCAAAAGAGCTTGGAGCGGTTGAAATGTCTGACTACTACAACTGGGGCGGTCCGTGGACGCCGATTGATACTTCAAGCGAGGAGGCAATGTTTACTTCGTTTGCCAAAAGATATCTGAACGATGTGCCGATGGCAAAGCACGCAATGGGTACTCTGCAGACGTTTACCGATGACATCTTTCGCATTTACAAAGAGCTTAAATGTGATGCAGTGGTAATGGGACTGAATATAGGGCATAAGGAACAAAATGCAATGCATGGAGCTGTTCAGGACATTGTCCGCGAAAGAGGTATTCCTATTATACAAATTGGCTGTGACTTATGGGACGAGCGCTATATGTCGGCTGATCAGGTGTTCGATAAAATAAAAACTTTTTTTGAAGTCTCGGGACTATTGACTTAACACTTAACACTTAACACTTAACACTTAACACTTAACACTTAAAACTTAACACTTAACACTTAAAACTTAACACTTAAAACATAAAACTTATGGAAAGTATTGTAACATGGTATAACGGCATATACAACAATAAAGAATTAATACACTGGATTGTAGTTTGGATGGGCACCGTATTCCCGATTTATGTATTTGTAGTAACATCAAAGTTCACGTTCAAAATTATCGGTCAGGAAATCCTTGACAAAAAGTGGCTTCTGCTTAAAGTCTTTCTCGTAACGGCAATATTAATCCCGCTCATTGCCGCAGGAATTGTTAAAATCTTTCCTGTACCGCTTGTGCTCGGAGGTATAATGCTGATTGCATCAATTGCCGTAGGCGATCCGTTCGACCTTGTGGATGCTCACGGCAAAAAGGGGAGTCTTCTCATGGCTTCTGCAATTATGATTGTTCTTATACTGCTTATGCCTTTAACGGTTCCTTTCTGGATGTGGGTTTTCAGTCATTGGTTTCCTCTCAATCTCTCGGCTTCGCCGGAAAATATTCTTATGAAGGTCTCTGCTGTTGCAATAGTGCCGATGTTAGCGGGACTCTTATTCCGTCAGTTTTTACCGAAACTTACGAATATTCTCGAAGTGATTTTTGACTGGTATTTCAAAGTATCGGCAATTTTATTGGTGATTATCTTTCTTCCGGGCTCCGTCGGAAAGATTATTAGTGTCTTCGGCATCACGGGTATTATTGCAATGACCATCATGACGAGTATTACAATTATCGCGGGTTACTATGCGGCAACCGGTGCGGAGCGTAAAGACCGCATCAGCATTGCACTTGCATGCTCACTGGGCAATATGGCGGCTGTGTTTTTTATTGCTTATCATGGGTATCCGAGTCTGGAGAAGAACTTTGATTTTCTTATAACTGTTCTCGGTTGGGTCGTACTGAGATGGCTGATTATCTGGGGCTGGTACTTCATAATGAAATACCGTGTAAAAAAAAAGGGTGAATCATTAACCCCTTAGCGCCACACTTAACACTTAACACTTAACTATATGTCCGTTTTCGACACATACGTAAATAAAATATCCGAATATGTTGAGGGTATGAAAGCAAAAGAAAGACGCGTAACTGTCTTCAATGTTTCGTTTTCTTCTGCTCAGATAAAAGATAATCTTCCGTTTAAAGTCGGTCCCGATGCCAATCCCGGAATCATATTACGTCAGGATACATACGTGGAACTCGGAAATCCGGAAGCAGGTTCATGCGCTTTTATACTTTCAACCGACAATCCTTCACTTATAAGGAACGGCAGAATCACTTTAATCGGACCCGATATTCCTGAATCTTCAGGCAAAAGCCTTCCTTTCGGACAGGTGTTAATATTCGGCGGTGCGGGACTCGATGATAAAGAACATGAGTCGCTTCAGCAGTCGTGTTTCGTAGGTGACAGTATAGAGGGATATATGATTCGGAGCCTGCCGCAAAATGTATGGAGCAGAGTGAGCAAAAACGTTGCCGAAAAAGGATTTGACTTTGAATGCCTCGGGAAAGCACTTATGTCGGTTTATAAGTCGTGTAATTCGAAAATTGAATCCATGGAAATCGTTTTTGTTGCTTCGGGAAAAGAAGATGTGAAGTTATTAGATGAAATATCAGCGCAGGTACAGAAGATTTCCCGGGAGATAGTAAAAGAAAACTGGAAAATCAAAGGCTACGATATTGACTGTGAGTTCGACTGCAGTTCATGTGCCGATAAGCCCGTTTGCGACGATATAAGAGAAGTCCTTAAAGAAAAAAGAAAAAAAACTACTATTAGGAACACTTAACACTTAACACTAAGTACTAAATACTTATGAAAAATATACCAATAATATCCGTCTGCGGAAAAGGCGGCGTAGGGAAAACCGTTCTTTCTTCATTATTGTCAAAAGCCATTATTGATGAAGGTATTACACCTTTATTATTAGTGGATGCCGACCCTGTCGGAGGACTCGTATCGGCAATTGGTGAAAAAGTTGTCAATACTCTCGCCGATGTGCGGGACAGATTTATCGGCGGGGCGCGTCAGGGCGGAAAGGTCCTTGCACAGCAGATTGCCGGACAGCTCGATTATTTTATACTCAATTCACTCGTTGAGCGTGAAAAATATTCAGTTCTTGCGATGGGACGCACGAAGGAGAAAGGATGTTTCTGCTCCGCAAATAATCTCCTGAAGTCCGCACTCGCAGAAGTTATTTCCGCCTTCTCATGCGTGCTGATTGACGCAGAAGCAGGGATTGAACAGATTAACCGCGATGTCACAAACCGCGTCAATAATGTTATTATTGTAGTGGATGCCTCGCAGAGAAGCCTCGATACGCTTCGTGTTATTTACGGAATGGTTAAAACTTCGCAAATATCAGTAGTCGTCAACCGCGTATCTGAAAACGACTCCCTGATACTTCCGGATGATGTTAACATTACCGGCATGATACCCGAAAATGATGTACTGAAGCAATTCGATAGGGAAGGGAAATCTCTCTGGCAGTTGCCTGCCGATAATGAGGCACTTGTTTCGGCAAGGGAAATTGTATGTAAACTCGCTATATTAAAAAAGGAAATATAGTAATCTTTGTCAAGTATTTAAAATATAATAAATAAAAATGAAACGAAAAATACTTTACATAAGCCTGCTCTTCATTCTTCTTATTGCAGGAAACTCCGGTGCCCAGTACGGCAGGATTTACGTTGACGTACCCCTGCACGATAATATTTTTCAGTTGCATTATAACAACATATTTTCCAATACCTGGGAAGACCAGTCCCTGCCGGTTGATAATACAGAAACCCGTAACAATCTCGCCAGTTTATTTTATACGCATGTTATGAATTTCTTCGGCAGGTGCGGCGGAATAGGTCTTGGTGTCTCGGCTTCAAGCTTATTGAGCTATAACCCCGACCTTGACACCATTACGCAACGTGTATGGGGCGTCGGTGATCCGTCATTGACACTCGATATGAATGTTTTCGGGGGACCTGCGGTATCAAGAAAAAACTGGAGTACTTTTGTCCCGATGTCGTATATGAGCGCACACTTTGTAATGGGATTGCCGTTAGGGAATTACGACAAGACTAAGTCAACAAACATCGGCTCCAACCGTTATACGTATAAATTTGTTGTGAATATGAGTATTACAACAATGAAAGGAAAGAACTGGCTCGATTTCTACGGAAGCGTCAAATTTTCAAGTACTAACTCGGAGTTCCTTGTTAATCACAGTCTCGCGCAGGATCCTCTGTTTGGTCTTGAGGCTCATTACAGTCAGGATATAGGAAATAAATGCTGGGTGAATGCGGGATTGATATACAGCGGCGGCGGCAGAACAAAAATTGACGGCAGTTACAGCGGAAATGCGCAAAGCTCTGTGAAAGGCTCGGTGGCAGTCTCATTCCCGACATGGATTCACGGCTCGGCTATAGTCGGTTATAATAATACTCTGTGGAAAACTGCCGGCTCGCCCGAAGTCCATCAGTTGATTATACAGTTAAATCATACTTTTTAATAATCATAATTTTTTAAAATATTAAACAAAATTAAAATGAAAAAAATTGTTTTTACAGTAGTGCTGATTCTGTTTTGTGTATCCGCATCTTTTTCTCAGAGAGTTGCGTGGGGAGATAAATACTATGCAGGATTCGGATTTTCTCTGGATTTCTTCACTAATTCCGATGTGAATTATTATTATAACGGGATTGGCACAAATAATGCGCAGTCTGTATCGGATATAAATTTCAGTTTTGGAGTTAATCTGAACAGACATTTCGCCGTTGAATTTGCGCCTGCTTTTGTCTTTACACCTTCCAGTTCCTATGGCGGCGGACCTTTCAATTACTGGGATGATGACCCGTATTGGTGGTATGATGATAGTCCAACCGGTACTGCATATCAGAATACTTACACTTTATCTAACGCATATTTATTTGCTATACCGTTAAATTTAAAATTAAAATATTATCCTTTAAAGAATTACGGCAATGATTTCGGAGAAGGATTAAATCTGAATCTCAGCCTCGGTGCAATGTACATTTACGAAAGTTTCACGGGAACAGGCGGACCGACAGGCGGAATAGCTCAGCCATTCAGTATAAGCGGCAGTACCTGGGCGCCGGATGCAGTACTCGGACTTGGGTATAATTATTACTGGAATAATACCGGACTGGGATTTGATGTGAACTACAGATTTGTCCCGATGTCACTTAGCAGAAAGTCACCGCTGTCTTATGCAAATGCAAGCAATTTTAATAGTCTGAATTTTTCTCTTTATATCGGCTTTGCATTCTAAACCGTCGTGACTTTCATACGAAAAGCTCTTATTCTTAGTTCTTATTTCATTTGTCATCCTGAACTTGTTTCAGGATCTCTGTTAATCTGTGGCAAAAGCTCTTATTTCATTTGTCATCCTGAACTTGTTTCAGGATCTCTGTTAATCTGTGGCAAAAGCTCTTATTTCATTTGTCATCCTGAACTTGTTTCAGGATCTCTGTTAATCTGTGGCAAAAGCTCTTGTTCTCAGAATAGTTCTTTAATTCGTGACAGTTTGTGTAAATTCGTGTAAAAAAGTTCTTAGTTCTTATTTCATTTGTCATCCTGAACTTGTTTCAGGATCTCTGTTAATCTGTGGCAAAAGCTCTTGTTCTTCTTAGTAAAATTATTAAATTATAAACATGAAAACTTTAATCATTACTTCGGTTTTATTTGTATTTCTCTGCCAAATATCATATTCCCAAAGTGCGGATGAAATCGCGAAAAAACTCGCAAACCCCGTCGCCTCTATGATAAGCGTTCCGTTCCAGAATAATTTCGACTTCAACATCAAGCCGAATTCGGGCTTCAGATGGACAATGAACTTCCAGCCCGTTATTCCGTTTACACTGAACAAGAACTGGAATCTCATCAGCAGAACAATTTTACCCGTTGTGTCACAGTTCAATGTAATTGGTAACAGCACACAGATAGGAATCCATGATGTCTCGCTCAGTTTATTTCTCTCGCCCTCCGCTCCCGGAATAATATGGGGTATTGGTCCTGTTTTCAATATACCGATTGCAGCGCCGGTAGAATACGCCACAAAAAAATGGGGATTTGGTCCCACTTTTGCGGGGCTTGTACAGGAAGGCAAACTGACTTTTGGAGCGCTGTTCAGTCATATGTGGAGTTTTGCAGGAAAAAAAAGCTATCCGAATTTTAGTCTGTCATATTTACAGCCCTTTTGTACTCAAAATTTTACAGGCGGATGGGGGATATCTCTTAGCTCGGAAATGAGCAGTGAATGGAAGAGCAAAACTACCACAGGAGCAGTTATATTAGTCGGTTCAAAGGTAACTAAAATCGGAGGACAGATAATTAGTTTTGCCCTCGGTCCGAAATATTATTTCGCTAATTCGTATAAACCTGAATTCGGTTTTCGCGCTTCTGTAACATTTGTATTTGCTAAATCAAAGTAAGCAGACCGCAATTCAATATTGCTTTATGGACAAAAACTTGTCCTGAATTTATTTCAGGATATTTACAGAAGAACTTTTTGATAAAGATATTTATCTGAATTCTTAGTCAGAATAATTTGATACTATTTTATCATCAGCATTTTCTTTGTTTCAACATACCCGTCTGCAGTTAATCTATAGAAGTAAACTCCGCTTGGGAGTTGCGAGCCGTTGAATATCGCTTCATAAGTGCCGGGTTTCAGAGTTTCATTTACAAGCGTTGCAATTTCTTTTCCGGTAATATCAAAGATTTTTAAAGACGAAAAACTGACAACTGGAAACTGGAAACTAATCTTCGTTGTAGGATTAAACGGATTAGGATAATTTTGATGCAATGCAAAGGAAGAAGGAATTTCATTGGAAATATTTTGTATTCCAATAATTTCCGAATAAGAGCGGCGCCAGACGGATTTTCCATATTCACCCTGACCGCTATATATTTTGGTTCCCGCAAAAATATAATTGTTCGCGACCATCATAGACCAAACCTCTGTTATAACCGTATCAAGACCCTGGGATTTATTAATCCAGGTATTCCCGTTATTGGTTGAAAGATATATTAATTTCACGGTTTGTGAATAAGTATTCGAATTCGAAATTCCCGCGAAAACATTGGAGCCGCTTGATAAAAGCTGCAATACATAACATGCCTCAGGTAATCCATTGTTTACCGGCGACCAGTTATTTCCGTTATTAGACGAGACATAAATACCGTTACCTAATGTTCCCGCAAAGATATTTGTTCCGACCGCAGTAAGGGAAATAACGTATTGATTTATACCATTATTAACGGGAATCCAGTTCACGCCGTTATTCGTTGTGCGATACAGACTGTCATTATAAGTACCCGCAAAAATACTTGAACCAACTACGGCAAGAGCATAAATATCTTTATATGTCAGACCCAGTGAATTCCAGCTCCCGCCGTTATTTGTAGAAAGAAATACGCTGCCGCTACCGTAGGGAGAACCTAATCCCGCGTAAATACTATTTCCATTCGTCATAAGGACCCGTACTTTCTGATTAGCCAAACCGCACGGAAACCAACTCGCCCCGTTATTAGTAGATTTATATATACCATAATCAAAAACTCCGGCAAATAAATTACTTCCTGATGAGGCAAGAGAAATTATTGTATAGTTCGGCAAGCTATCACTGACTTCGGTCCAGCTATCCCCATTATTTGACGAACGGAATATTCCGCCTGCGTACGTTCCCGCAAAGATATTTGTTCCGATTGAAGCCAGGGCTGGAACAAATTTAAATAACATTCCGGTATTGGAAACAGTCCAGTTATCCCCGTTATTTGTCGAGCGGTAAACATCGGTTCTTGAGCTGCCTTCGGTCGCAGTAAAAACACTGTTTCCGTTTGCCGCAAAAGAATAAATAGCCGAAGAACCGAACAAACCGCTGTAAGCTGAATACCAGCTTGTTCCATAATCAGAAGAACGAAACACACGATTCCCGACGGACGGGGGGGCATAAGTTCCTGCAAATAAATTTGTTCCGCTTACGCCTATAGAATACAAATCAGTAAATTGCCCGCCAATTATATTCCAATTTCCGCCATTATTTGTAGTGAGATAAATATGGTAGTAATTAACTCCAGTACCTAAGGCATAAACTCTATTTCCAATAGATACAAGGGATTTGATGTTGATATGCGTTAACCCGGTGGGAGTCCAGTTCATGCCGTTATTTGTCGAAAGATACACGCCGCTGTCACGGGAATAAGCATCCCAGGTCCCTGCAAATAAATTTGTTCCGCTTGCAACGAGTGCCGTAACAAGAATATATGATAACCCCCGTGAACTCCAGTTATTTCCGTTATTTGTAGAAACATACACTCCGTCGTCAGTTCCCGCGAATAAATTTGATCCCAGCGATGCAAAACCATACACATCGAAGACACCCCCGATAGTCGGTAATCCATTATTAACGCTTACCCAGTTTTGACCATTATTTGTCGTTCGATAAGCGCCTTCAATAGTACCGGCAAAGACACTCGTTCCGTTTGCGAAAAGTCCGAGAACGGCATGATTATTAAGCGAGGTCTGCGACCAACTATCACCATTATTCGCTGACAGGAAAACTCCATGTTCGCAAGAACCGCCGAATAAATTATTTCCAGACACGGCAAAACACCGGATGGTCCCGTTGCCGTACGGACCGTTTGTCTGAATCCACTGCGCGAAGCAATTATCAATACTGAATGTAAAATGATAAATCGAAAGTGCGAAAAGAAGTGTAAATAATTTTTTCATAATATTATGTGATTATAATATAAATTCAAAGAATGAACAGTTTCAGAACATTTTGGAAAAAAATTATCAGATTTGAATAAAAGAATATTGTCGGCTGTGGCCTGCTTACCCGGATTTCTTTGAGTATCCATATTGCACGTTTTTAAATTAACAGTTCAGTTGCTTTTTCGGATGAGAATTAACATCCCCCGCTCTGTAAATAATTGTAAGCTGTTGGAAACATAGATAAATAAATTAATTGATTCAATTGAAATAGTGACATTAGAAGGCGTTAATAAATGAAGCAGATTAAAAAAGAGTTTGATGCCGCTAAAATGATGCACAGCATACGCGATAAATTAAACAAGAAATATATACTATTCCGGTGCTATATTTTATATATAGATGATTAAACAATCATTTAAAACTATTTTATTCAAATTTTGTATTTTATCGGAAAAGTATCATTCAATGATACATTTCTTTGCTCGGAATTAAACAAATTATATTACTTTGTTATTATTGAAAAATCAGTTTATTTTGTAAAGAGTTATTATTAAAAACTCGATAAAATTATGTTATTATGAAATCCGGAATTAAATTACTAGACAATTCCTCTGATGAATATCGGCTTAGCGAAATATTAAAGGAGTTATTCGTTAATACAGCTTATTCGCAGGTATCTATAGCTACTGGTTATTGGGACTTGCCGGGTATGGTCGAAATTTATGATTCATTAAAATGTTTTCTTGAGAGAGAGAATACAACATTCAGATTACTTCTGGGTGAAGAACCAACTGTTAAATCATATCAGGTGAGAAATCCCGAAACTGTTGACCCCGGTTTTCCCGGTAAATATTTGAAAAAAGATTTGGAAGATTTGCAATTAAAGAATGAGTTTCAAAAAATTGCAGATTTGCTCAACAGTCACATTAATGAAAAAACCGAAAATCCGAAATTACAAATCCGTGTATATAAGAAAAATTTTCTTCATGCAAAATGTTATATCTTCGGCAGTGAAGATGAAAATGCTGTCGGTATAATCGGTAGTTCGAACTTTACAAAACAAGGACTATCGGGAAATTTAGAACTTAACCAGTTCGAAGATAATAATGCAACTGTAAATTATGTGAGAAAAAACCTGAATCAGCACCCCTCCCATAGAACATGGTTTGAAGAACTTTGGGCGGAAAGTGAAGAATGGTCGAGAATTTATAAAGAAGAGATTCTTGATATTAGTAAACACGGAAGTATTTGCTTCAGTCCTTATGAAATGTATATTCACGCTTTGTATAAAATATATAATCAGGAATTAGAAGATGAGAAAGAAAATACGGTTGAATTGGACAGCCTTGAATCCGGTAAACCTCAGTTATTAAAGTTTCAAATCCGGAATGCAAATTCTTTGATTAAGAAACTTGAACGTCAGGGCGTCGCAATGCTGTCGGATTCGGTTGGCTTGGGAAAAACTTATACTGCAATAAAAGTAATTGAATATTATAAACAAACTTTAAATCAGCGCGTCGTAATCGTCGTACCCGCAAGCCTGATTCCTCAATGGCGGAAGTCTTTCGATGATTTCAAAATGATACATTTGCCTGAGATATACAGCTTGCAGGATACAAACCGTATTGAAGATATACGGGAAAATCTGAAGTCAATTCCTGTTGGTTTATTTGTCTTTGATGAAAGCCATAACTTAAGGTCGTCGGGCGGGCAGAGGTTTGATGTATTCATAAAATGGAAACAGGAGAATGAGAACGCAAAGACATTGATGCTGACTGCAACTCCTGTTAATAATCAGCTTTCAGATTTAACAAATCAAATAATGCTGGGTTCGGGCGGTAATATTTATAAACTCGGAAAGTTTTATGACAGGGCAAAAGGGAAATATTTCACACTGAAGGAGCGTATTGAACTGCTTCAAACCGATATGAAACTGCAAATCAGAAATTCCGGTTTCGTAAATTTCAGCCAGTTAAAAGAACAGTTGACGCCGTTATTAAATCGTTTTATTGTCCGCCGGACAAGACAGGGAATAGAAAAAGAATACCCGGAAGGATTGGTTATAAACGGGGAGTTACAGAAGTTTCCGCAGTCATATCCCGATAATCTTGAATATGAAATATCGAATCAATATAAAAGTAAACTTCTGGAATTTGCTGAAAGCGATGTAAATTTCAAAAATATTTATCAATATTCAATTAATAGTATTGCAGACCTTGAATATCTTGCTCATCCGCTTGATTCATCCAATACTTACGAAAAAAGAGATACAACTATAAACTCATCATTGGAAATTATTTACAGCGGGCTGCTTTCCTTTGGTTTTCCGTGCTATAGATATAATATATACAGACACGCGTATTACGGCAGGAAAAGAGGCGAATTAAAACTAAATGTTGACGAAAACAGAGAACTTTCGCGGCAAATTGGTATTTACGGAATTTTCAGAACTATCTTTTTAAAACGTTTCGAATCTTCTTTGAAATCAATATTGCTGTCGGTTAATAGTTATGAAAAAAAACTGATGGATTTTCAGGAAAAATTAGAGAAGTACAATAAAATTATTTCCGTAAAGAATCTTGTTAAACTTAATAAAGTTGTTGACGCATATAATGAGCAGGCGGCGGATGAAGACCAGCTAGATTTTGATATAAATACATTTGAGGAAAGTGAAGAAGATTTTCAGACTATTGAAGCAGATCCCGGAATTTTTTTTGTCGAGCGGTTAAAGGAAGATATAATAAAAGACCTATCGGCGATAACAATTATTAAAAACCAGTTGACTCTCTTAATTTCTAAAGATAATAAAATAAAAGTACTTGCCGATAAACTTGACGAGAACGAGGATAATAAAGTTTTAATATTTACTTATTTTGCCGATACTTTGAAATATCTGCAAGCTGAACTTCCTCCTTTGTTAAGAAAGAAAAAGAATATAGAGTTTGCTCTTGGTTCAAAAGGCGATATTGAGAATTATGCTCAGCGATTTGCGCCGGTGGCAAAGAAGTATAATATCAAACCGGATGAAAAAGCGATTGATTTTCTTGCGGCAACAGATAAACTTTCAGAAGGGCAGAATCTGCAGGACTGCGGTATAATAATTAATTATGATTTACACTGGAATCCAGTTCGTATGATACAGCGAAACGGCAGGATAAACCGTTTGGGTACACGGCATAAGGAAATATTTATATATAATTTCAGACCTACGGAGCAATTAGAGCAGTATCTTCAGTTAGTACGGAAGTTGGAGGATAAAATTAATCTTATAAGATATACGATTGGTTCAGACCAGTCCGTTTTGGATGAAGAACCTATTCCGCAGGACTATACGGAAGAACTTTACAGCCGCGATGAAAAGAAAAGGCTCGAAGCTTTTAAAAAGATTTTTGAAACGTCCGAGCTTCTTGCCGCTGAAGATTTGTTTATGGACGATTTAAGAGAATTTGACAGGTCAGATAAATTCAATCAGGAATATAAGGATTTGGTAAAGAATCTTCCCAAAGGAAAATGGGGAAAAGTGCAAATGCAAAAAAGTGATGAATATTTCGAGCATTTAGCTCATTTAATTGATGATAATGACGAAGCCGGATATTTCGTTGCATTTGATGATACATATTCAGGCGAACTTCTCACATCAGCCGAAGGATTATTATTCATAAAAGCAACCAGCGAAGAAAATATAAGGTTTAAAGATAAGTTCATAAATAAACCTATAATTGAATCTAAAATAGTTAACTTTATTATTCAATATCAGTTTGCCGTAGATGACCATCTGAACAGATATAATGAGCCTCAAAATATTGCTATAAATAGATTAATCGCACAGATGCAGGATTACGGATATTCTGTTGAGGATATCGAATTAGTTTATAATTGTTTATTTTCTTCCGAGAATGCGTATATTAATAAACAAAACAACAAATTGGTCAGGTTATTAAACAGATTATTAAGGAATAATCAGATTATAAAAGATGAGCTTATTAAAGAATTTTTAAGTTTGGCACATCAGTATAAGCCCGATGAGAAAACCGAAAAAGCGCCGTTAAAAGAAATTATACAAATATTTGAATTCTGATGACACTGCAATCATTAAATGATATTTTACTGAAATTAGGAAAAGAGCACAAAAGAGAAAATATTCTCGAGTTTAGTTTTGCTCTAATTGAATGGATGGGACTTGAACCTGCATCAGGAGGTACGCCGCGCCTCGTTGCTCCCAGAACACAAAAAATGAGAGAGTATTTGGTGTCGCATACCGTCACTAATCAACCGCAGTTATACAGATTAACTTCCGATTCTCAGCTTGTCAGAATAAGATTTGCCGTGTTAAATAAAGTGAGAAAAGAATCTATCACTCAATTAGTTGATAATGACCCTTTAAGCGAAAGTTTCCAGAATACACCGGAAATTTTAAGAAATGTTACAAAAGCCCCGTATTTCATCCATTTTATTACAACTTCCGAATATGATAAACTGATTGTAATTTTCAATAAAGGTGAGCAGAAAAGAGTAATTAGTTTCAAGGAAAGATTAACAAATACTCAATATTTTAAAATCGTTAATCAGTGGGCAGGTATATCGCAGAAACCAAAAACTGAAATTGAGAATATTTTCTGGAAAAGTCTCGACGTAAAGGAAGTAAACAAGGAATTTTACAAGAAAATAAAAGAAAGATATGATGCTTTAGTCAGTATAGTAAAACGGAGCGTAACAGATTCAACCGATGAACAGGTAAAACAGTTTTCGATTCGCCTTATCGGTCGTTATATTTTCTGCTGGTTTCTAAAAGAAAAGGGTATAATTCCGGGAGAATTAATTAACAGCGAAAAAGTTGAATGTACTAAAAATTATTTTCAGACATATCTGCGAAAACTATTTTTTGATACACTTAACACTAAAGTTCCGGAAAGAATTTATACAACTAACGGCGATTCTGCATTCGAAAAAATACCTTATTTAAACGGTGGATTATTCGATGAAAATAGCGAGGATTTATTCTTTAAAAGTCTGAATCTTGACGATTGGTTATTACCTTTTGTTAATGTTTTGGAAAGCTTCGATTTCACAGTTGATGAAAGCAGTAGTACTTATCAGCAGGTCGCAGTTGATCCCGAAATGCTGGGTCGTATATTCGAAAACCTGCTTGCAAGTCAGAATCCCGAAACTGAAAAGATTGCGAACGATGAAAGAAAAGCGTTCGGAGCGTTTTATACTCCCCGTGAGATAGTGGAATATATGACCGAAGAAAGTATTAAAACGCATATCGCGAATAAACTTAATATTTCGCCTCATGAATTAGATTCTGCTTTTGCATCAAATGCAGTATGGCCCGAAAAACTCAATAAAAGAAAGCAGGAAGCGGATAATATTCTTAAAAATATCAAAATTCTTGATCCCGCATGCGGCTCCGGCGCCTTTCCTATGGGAATACTCCATCGTTTAATCACTCTGAGGGAATTGACCGGATTTTATCCACGCACTTATGAACTCAAAAAAGAAATTCTCTCCAATAATATTTACGGTATAGATATAATGCCGATGGCTGTTGATATTGCACGATTAAGAGCGTGGTTATCGTTAGTAGTAGAGATAGACTACAATCCTGATAAGCCGAGAAGCAATTTCGGAGTTGATTCGCTCCCAAATCTTGATTTTAAATTCATGCAGGGTAATTCATTATTGGAGACATACGAGGGGGTCAAGATTTTTGATGATAAATTATTGGATTCAAACTCGGAATTCAAAGAAAACGAGATATTAAACCGCGCGAAAGAAAAACTAAATTCCTTGCAAAAGGAATATCTGCAACTCAGTAATGGTAAAAAACTTACAAAATCGAAACAAGTAATCTTAGATAATGATTTAAAATCGCTTCAAAAATATATTAAAAGATTGCAGACTAAGAAAATTGAGAACGAATCAAGCGGCTTATTTGTGAAAGATTCCGACTCAGTTAAGATATCCGAAAAACTGTATAAATTGCACCGTGAATTTTTTCTAACTTCTGATAAAGAACAAAAACGTGAGTTAAGAAACGAAATTGAGGAATTAGAATGGAGTCTTATAGTAACTTCGTTGGAAGAAAACGGTAAAACCGAAAAAATTGAAGAACTTAATAAACTGCGAAAACTAAACATTAAACCATATTTTATTTATAAACTTAACTTTCCCGAAGTATTTTCAAAGAAGAAAGGGTTTGATATTGTGATTGGCAATCCGCCTTTTGTAGAACATAAAAAACTTAGAAAAATAAGTTCGGTTTTAAAAAATGAGTATATTACCTATTCTGGAACTGCTGACCTTTATGTGTATTTTTATGAAAAGGGTATTAATTTATTATCTGAAAATGGTGTGCTATGTCTTATATCATCAAACAAATTTGTAAAAACTAATTATGGATTGAATTTGCGAAAGTTCTTATTAAATTATCGTATAAATTCCATTGTAGATTTTACAAGGGTTCATATTTTTGATGCATTAGTTTCAAGTTGTATTATGGTAATTCAAAAAGTCAGTTTCGATAACAATAATATTGTTTATATCCCAACAAATGATGAGATAGATATTTCCGGATTGAGAGGATTTATTTTGAATAATAAGATTATAGTTAATCAGAACAGTCTTACTCCGGATTTATGGTTACTTGATAATGCAGATTTGGAGTATCTCAAAAATAAAATTGATTCTAATTCTACCTTAATGAAAGACATTGAAGGTGTTAATGTTTATAGAGGCGTAACAACTGGATATAATCCTGCATTTATAATAGATAATGAAGAACGTAAATATTTTATCAATTTTGATAAAAAGAATGAGAAAATAATTAAACCCTTATTACAGGGTAGAAATATTAAAAAATGGAATTATTTTTCGACGCAGGAATATCTTTTAAATACAGAGTTTGATATTGATATCCCAAACGATTTTATATACATATACAAACATTTGTTAAGCTTTGAGAATCAATTAAAAGTAAGATCTGACCAAGGTAGAAATTGGTGGAATTTAAGGCCATGTCAATATTATTCTAAATTTGAGAATGAAAAAATAATTTGGGGTTTAACAGCAGATAAATGGGCGTTCGCATACGATGACCAGAAACATTATTTACCGAGTAATGGATATATATTGACATCTGAAGTAATTCCGATAAAATATTTATTGTCAATACTAAATAGTAGATTAATGGAATTTTATTTTGGTTTTATTGGAGTTATGACAGCCGGCGGTGCTTTTACGCTTAAACATTCAACAATACAAGAATTACCGGTAAAACTGAATGTAAATTATAATGTTATTATTACTTTGGCTGATTTCATCATTAAAGAAAAAAAACAAAATAAAGACACATCTGCATGTGAAAATAAACTCAATTCCCTCGTGTTCAAACTTTACGATTTATCTTACAACGAAGTAAAAATTATTGAAGCGGATTTTTGGTTAACCGAAGAAGAATATTTCAATATCGTAATATAAGGTTTTGGAACTGACCTGAAATCGGTCTATGGAGCTTTTAAACTCATTCCGTTACTTGCTTATCAGATTTATTCAAATTCTTTCAGCCGGTAAGTATTATAAACCATGCGCGGTCAGCCTGAGTAATTAATATCCCGTTTTAAATATTCGGATTAACGCTGTTTATATATTTATGCAATACGCTTGTAATAAGTGTTTGATAAGGTATTCCTTCAGTATTAGCTATTTTTTGGATTTCATCAAGACTTTGGGATGAAATTCGAATACTTATAGTTTTATCTTTCTTATACATATTTAGAGCATAAGTTTTATACTTATTCTTCTCGGCTTTTTTAACAGGAATCCATTGGTTCTTGTTAATTGATGTTTTGAGATTTTTTTCTTCTTTATTAAGTTTACTTTTCATTTTTCTTTAATATAAAATTTCGTGTATTTGCGACTTGGGAATATTGTTTTTAAGAATATTTCTTTCTCAGTTTCAACAAATGGTATAACATAAGCGTAGTTATTAAATTCAACAATAAAAAGTTTCTGTTTTGAATATTTTTTAGAGTTTGGATTAATTAATACATCAAGTAATTTATCATTTAGAATACACTCAATAATATCTTTAAAAGAAATATTTCTCGTTGATATCAATTCCGTATTCTTGTCCTGATCCCAAACAAACTTTTTCACAAATAAATTTAATATAATGTATATACATTGTCAATACAATTTGGTTGTCAACAGTGATTCTTTGTTATCTATTTAATATTATAATACAGCCTAATCTTATAGCTGAGCAGTTACCATTTTTCATTGCTCTTCCGTGCATTTAGTTCGGTATATTTTTAAAACATTTTTCTCAAAATGAGAAAATTTGTCTCATTTTGAGAAAATATTATTTCTGAAAGCCCCAAATTCGGCTATTTTAAACGTTTTTATTTGGCACAGATATTGCTTCGATTAAATAAATCGTAACTTTAAATTTAACACTTAAAATTTGACACTTAACACTTAACACTTAACACTTAACACTTGTCACTTGTCACTTAACACTTAAATAATAAATTAGCATGAAAAAGAAAAACATTGTCTGGATTTACACCTTAATAATATCGGGATGTGTATTAATTCTTAATCTTAGTTGCAAGAGCGATAATATCATTTCATCCACTCAGCAAATCGCGAATCAGCTGCTGATTGATAAAATGAAGTTTGTAACGGATTCCATCGTTCAGAATTCCCGCGTTCCTGGTATTGTTGCACTCGTCGTTGATAATGTTAGAGGAATAGACTGGCTTTATACATCCGGCGTTAGTAATATTCCCGCAAATTTACCGATGAATGGAAGTTATACTTTCAGAATCGGAAGCAATACAAAAACAATGACAGGCACTGTACTGCTGCAGCTGGTTGACGAAGGAAAACTTGCGCTTAACGATAAACTGTCAAAATATTTCCCTGCCTTTCCGAAATCGGACAGCATAACGATTGCAATGCTCTGCAAAATGACAAGCGGTATTTTCAACTACACCGACGATGTTGATTTCTGGAATACGATTACAGTCAGTAATCCATCTAAAGTATGGTTACCGCAGGAACTGCTTGATGTGGGTTTTTCTCATAATTTTAATTTCCCGCCGGGTACCGGCTGGAGCTATTCAAATACAAATACAATCATTCTGGGTATGATTATTGAAAAACTGACCGGCAATACACTGCAGTCAGAAATTAACAATCGCATCATTCAGCCCCTGCAGTTGAGTAATACCGGCTTTTTAACATCCGGAAGAGATTTACCTGGTACGCACGGACGGGGTTATTACAGCGGTGAATATGAAGAGAATAATGATATGACCGAAGTTATGGATGTTTCGTGGGGATGGGCAGCCGGGTCAGCCTATTCTGTGCCGCGGGAATTGCGAAAATATGCGGAGAGGCTGGTAGGTGGGGGATTCCTTTCAGATTCGCTTCAGCAAAAAAGACTTAATGATATGCAGGCAATAACTCCTGATATAAATTACGGTTTATGTCTGGCGCGAAGAGGTTCCTTCTATGGTCACAACGGCGGAATGCCGGGCTTTACTTCAACTATGTACCACAGCAATAATAAAAATTGTACCGTTATTATCTATTTCAATTGTGATCTGGAAGCACCGGTTCCCATAGTCCCCGATATGCTGTTTATGAGGTTTATGAATATTTTATACGGTATAGACTATTAAGGTTGCATGCTTCGGCGGCAAAACCGGAAAAATCACTTGTCTGAATGAAAATAATATTTTTTATTGTTTATTAAATTAAAAACGAATTATTTATCTTAAATAATAATTTGTTGCGGTAAATATTCCGTGGTATCGGGCGCGAAAAAGCACTTAAGGGGATTTTTAACATAATTTAACATAAACAAAATGAAAAGAAAAGTTTTACTGTCTGTTGTTCTTGCTCTTATTCTTAATTCTTCAATTTTTATTAATAATTCCGTCAGCCAATGGCTGCAGACGAATGGTCCTTACGGGGGAGATGTGAGATGTCTTGCCGTATCCGGAACAAACCTCTTTGCTGGGATTAACGGCGGCGGAGCTTTATTATCAACGAATAACGGCGCAAACTGGACTGCCGTTAATAACGGATTAACGAATCAATATGTTTTTGCATTAGCAGTTTCCGGAACAAACATCTTTGCAGGAGCAAGCGGCGGAGTATTTTTATCAACAAATAACGGCTCAAGCTGGACTTCGGTTAATAACGGATTAACATATCCGTCTGTTCGTTCGCTTGCAGTTTCAGGAACAAGACTCTTTGCGGGAACTAATGGCGGCGGTATATTTTTAACGGGCAATAACGGCACAAACTGGACTGCGGTTAATAACGGATTAACAAATCTAACTGTTCGCTCACTTGCGGTTTCAGGCACAAATGTCTTTGCAGGGACTTTAGGCGGCGGGGCATTTTTATCAACAAATAACGGCACAAACTGGACTGCCGTCAACAGCGGATTAACGAATCAAAATGTCAATGCACTCGCAGTTTCCGGAACAAGACTTTTTGCAGGAACTAATGGCGGAGTGTTTTTATCAATAAATAACGGCACAAGCTGGACTGCCGTCAATACCGGATTAACAAGTCAAGCTGTTAATGCTCTTGCAGTTTCGGGAGCAAACCTATTTGCGGGAACCGGGGGCGGAGTATTTTTATCAATAAACAACGGCACAAGCTGGACTGCGGTTAATACCGGATTAACGAATCAAACTGTTTATGCACTTGCAGTTTCGGGAACAAACCTCTTTGCAGGAACCGTGGGCGGAGGTGTTTTTTTATCAATAAACAACGGCACAAACTGGACTGCGGTAAATGACGGATTAACGAGTCAAAATGTTAATGAATTCGCATTTTTAGGTACAAACCTTTTTGCCGGAACTGAAAGCGGTGTATTATTATCAACAAACAACGGCACAAACTGGACTGCGGTCAATAGCGGATTAACGACTCAACAGGTTAAGGCACTTGCTGTTTCAGGAACAAACCTTTTTGCAGGGACTGCCGGCAGCGGCGGAATATTTTTATCAACAAATAACGGTAGCAACTGGACTGCGGTTAATAGCGGATTTACGGGTCAAAGTGTTAAGGCATTTGCAGTTTCGGGAACAAAACTCTTTGCAGGAGCTTATTTTGGCGGAGTATTTTTATCAACAAATAACGGTAGCAACTGGACTGCCGTAATTAGCGGATTAACGAGTACGTATGTTAATGCACTTGCTGTTTCAGGAGTAAACCTCTTTGCGGGAACTGACGGCGGAGTATTTTTATCGGCTAACAACGGCACAAGCTGGACTGCGAAAAATAACGGATTACCAAATGTAGGTGTTGATGCGATTGCTGTTTTGGGAACAAACATATTTGCGGGAACTGAAGGAGGAGTATTTTTATCAACAAATAACGGTACGAACTGGACTGCCGTCAATAACGGATTAACGAATCCGGTTATCAATACATTGACTGTTAAAGGAACGGACATATTTGCGGGAACTGTCGGCGGAGTATTTTTGTCAACAAATAACGGAACGAACTGGTTAAATAAAAACCAGGGATTCAGTATTATTCCAATGGTTTACTCATTATTAATTGTAAACAATTACGTCTTTGCAGGAACCGTTTGCTATTCCGCCTGGCGCCGCTCTTACACGGAAATCATAGGCATACAAAATATCAGCACCGATTTGCCGTCGTCTTTTTCATTAAGCCAGAATTATCCAAACCCGTTTAATCCGACTACCAATGTAAAATTTTCAATGTGCAATGTTCAGTTCGTAACATTAAAAGTTTATGATATGCTTGGCAGCGAAATTGCAACACTTGTAAATGAAAAACTTGCTCCCGGTAGTTACGAAGTAACTTTCAACGGAATGAACTATCCATCCGGAGTGTATTTCTACAGATTGACTACTGATAATTTCTCTGATACAAAACGTATGTTGTTAGTAAAATAAATCGTAACTACTCATCGGACATGAAAAAAAACACGGAGACACAGAGAAAACAAGTTTTAAGTTTTTCACTCAACACTTAACACTTAACACTTAACACTTAACACTTAACACTTAACACTTAACACTTAACACTTATTTGAATACCATGGAAAAAGGTAACAAATCAGAAACCGTAAGCCCGCGCCAAAAGGCAGAAGAACTGCTGAAAAAGAAGCCTCAGAAAATAGTTTCTCAGCTATCTGATGTTGATATGCTGAAACTTATTCACGAGCTTGATGTGCATCAGTTAGAGCTTGAAATTCAAAAAGATGAACTCTTACTCGCAAAAAAGCAGATAGAAACCGAAATCGAAAAATACGCTGACTTATACGACTTCGCCCCAGCGGGTTATTTTACACTTTCCAGAGAAGGTAAAATCATCGAGCTGAACCTAAGCGGAGCGCAACTGCTCGGCAAAGAACGTTCGATATTAAAAAATTGTAATTTTAGTTTTTTTGTTTCCGGGGATACACGGCATATATTTGATGATTTTTTAAAGGAATTATTTGACAGTAAAACAAAAAGAAAACGTGATGTGATAATTTCTTCGAATGATAGCTTATCAATGCATGTTCATTTGTCAGGCATTGCAACGGCAAATGGAGAGCAATGTCTTGTAACTGCGGTTGATATCACCGAGCACAAGCTTGCGGAAACAGCTCTGCTGTCAAAGACAGCTTTACTTGAGTCACAGACAAATGCTACGATTGACGGGATTCTGGTGACAGACGAGAATCAGAAGCGTGTATTTATCAATAGGCGAATAATTGAGCTATTCGATGTTCCCAGCCATATTTTAGACGATGAGGATGATACCTTATTGCTCCATTATGTTGTCGGTTTGACCAAATATCCGGAAAAATTTCTGGAAAAAGTCTTATACCTCTATGAACATCAGAATGAAACAAGCCGTGACGAGATTGAATTCAGAAGCGGAATGGTTCTGGACAGGTATTCTGCGCCTGTTTTGGGTAAGGACGGAAAAAACTACGGGAGGACATGGACATTTCGTGACATCACCGATCGCAAACAGGCAGAGGAAAAACTGAAAACAGCATTGCTTAAAGCCGAAGCAAGCGATAAGCTGAAAACAGCATTTATAAACAACATTTCACACGAAGTGCGCACTCCGATTAACGGTATTCTCGGCTTCGGGCAATTTATGCTCGACCCGAATCTTTCTCAGGAAGAAAAAGAACTTTACTTCGGAATACTTGATAAAAGCACTCACAGGCTGATTAGCACAATCACCGGCATTATGGATATATCCCTGATTGTCTCCGGCAGTATGAAGGTTCATAAAAAAACATTCTACGTTAAACAGCTTTTAGATGAAATTCGCCGGAGTTATGTGAAACAATGCGCTGAAAAAAACTTGCCCTTATGTTTGGATATTCCTGAAGAGAATATGGAAATTCATACCGATGCAGGGTTACTCGAAAAAACGCTCTTACATTTGCTGAGTAATGCCGTGAAATTTACTCATACCGGAAGCATAACTTTTGGCTATACCGTCGGGAGTAATTTTTTGAGATTTTTTGTCAGGGATACGGGTGTTGGAATAAAACCTGAAGCACGGAATAAGATTTTCGGGATTTTTATGCAGGAAGATACATCAGATACAAGAGGATACGAAGGCTGTGGATTGGGTTTATCTATCGCCAGGGGAATGGTGGAATTGCTCGGTGGTGAAATCGGTTTCGAATCTGTTAAAGGAAAGGGTTCAACATTTTTCTTTACAATTCCGTCACCCGCCGCAGAAATTCCGTCATCGGTTTCAGAAATTCCTTCATCCGCCGCTGAAACTCCGTCACCCGCCGCAGAAATTCCGTCATCGGTTTCAGAAATTCCTTCATCCGCCGCTGAAACTCCGTCACCCGCAGCAGAAATTCCTTCATCCGCCGCTGAAACTCCGTCACCCGCAGCAGAAATTCAACCGGTAATTCTGATAGCCGAAGATGATGAAACATGCTATGCTTACATAAAAGCCATATTGAAGAATTCTTCGGTTGAATTATTGAGCGTCTTAACAGGCAATGAAGCAGTGAAAAAATGCCTTGAACGTACTGATATATCCCTTATTCTGATGGATTTGAAAATGCCGGACATGAACGGATTAGAAGCTACTAAACTTATAAAATCTTTCAGGAAAAACCTTCCTGTAATTGCAGTAACAGCTCATGCCGCAAGCGGTGATGAACATAAAGCAATCTCAGCAGGCTGCGACGATTATATTTCGAAACCTTATGAAAAAGATTTGTTGATCAGAAAACTCGGAAAATATGGAATCGTTATAGAGTAAAAAATTGTGTAACTACTCAGCTATCATTAACAATACAATGGAACGCAGATAACGCAGATTAATATGATGAACGCAGATAATTATAAACATTCGGAAATCACGCAAAAAATTATTAGCGCTTTTTACAAAGTCGGCAATACTCTTGGCTATGGTTTCTTGGGTAGAAGGTCTATGTAAATGCACTTTTGATTGAATTAAGAAAATTGGGATTGATTTGTAAAAAGTTCTACAACGCCACATCAAATAAAAGTTTACTATGACAATCAAGAAGTTGGTTTTTATATCGCAGATATTATCAAAAAAAATCTTATTTAATCATAACAATCAGCGTTCTAAATTAGCGGGTGAGTAGTTACGATTGACTTTTAATTTATCTGTTTAGTAACTACTCAGCGTAAATATTATAAAGGTTGCCACAGATTCACAGATTATAAAATTATTATTTTTTTTATTAGTGATTTTCGCCTTAAATATGATGAATTTCCATTTATAACCCCAAAATAGTTCTTCAAATTTGACAACTTTCTTTTTGTAATGAATATTATTTTTACATATTTTATTAGCTAAATCTGTGAATCTGTGGCTATTTATTTTAATGCTGAGTAGTTCTCTGTTTATTATGTACATCGATCCTGTACAATCTTGCGTTGAATTACTCTTATTTTATTATTAAGACCCTCAAGAAACCCAAGTGGTATTTTATTTTCTTCCTTGGAAAAATCAGCGAGTCCATCCCGATGACCTTCCGGCAAGACGGGCAAATTTGTATAAGTTCAAGACGTTGCCATTTCAAAATTCGTGTAAACAATTCCATTCTTTGCTTTTGTTGTTTTAATTACTACGGGATTTTACTACTTTCACTTTTTCATAGTGATACAAATAATAAAATCAATATGAATTATTGCAGAAAATGCGGGAATAAACTGAAGCCGGAATCGAGGTTTTGTCCGGAATGCGGATATCATTTGCAAAATGAAAACCAAAATATCCCTGATTCACCTCCGCCTTCACACGTTACTCCGCCTTCGCCCCCCCACGTTATTCTGCCTCCGCCGGCACCGGTAACCCCGTCTCCGCCGGTTCCAATTTCTCCGCCTCCGCAGCAATTTATACCTCCTGTCAAAAAGAAAAGCAAAAAAGGTTTATTAATTTCATTATTAGCTTTTGCTTTTATTGTTTTTGTGACCGCTGTATTCATTGTGTATAAAATCTTTTTTTCGGGTCCTCACAAAATGATCGCGGATTATAAGGAGCCGGAAACAAATAAAATCGTACGGCTTGAGAATAAAGGTATGGCTCCGGCAAATATGTTCGCTGTTGTTCTGAAAGATGATTGCGGTAAAAGTGATGCAAAGGATGTTGCAAAACTTGTTAACGGAAAGGTTGTAGGAGAAATTGAACTCAATAATCTTTATCAGATTGAATTCGACGGGAAATCAAAAGAAGATTTGTACGCGGCTATCGAAAAAGCTAAAACTTCGGATAAAGTTTTATTTGCATTTCCTGATGCCGCACTGCGTTTCGATGGACCCGAAAATTCTTCGTGTAATTCGTTCGATGACCCGTTCTACGATGGAGATAATGGAAAACCGTATGAAATGATTAACCTTAAAAAAGCATGGGATATCATAAAAGCTACAGGCGTAAAACTGAATGATGTTACTGTAGGTGTCGTGGATACTGATATTAATTATGATTCCGATGAACTTAAATCAGGGAAATCCCTCATAGTACCGGTTCTTAGAAAGGATATGAATGAAAAAAATGAGCTTACGCACGGCACAATGGTTACGGAAATAATTGCCGCGAATAATGATAACGGAGGCATGTCGGGAGTGGCTTCTGTCCTGGGCGATAAGTTAACTGTAAACACAACAACATCAGGCGATATTGACTGGAAGGAAATTAATAAGAAGAATGTAAACCCGGATGATCTATCTGAATTTAATGCTTCTGAAGTAGGCTACCAAAGTGCAACCTTTGCCGTTGAAGCTATGAAAAATATTCAGAAACAAATTGACTATGGCGCTACGATAATTAATTGTTCGTTCGGAAATCAAAAGGATGATTATACTGACGCTCAGCATCAGTATTTTTCAAAAATTTATAGAAATTTTCTTGTAAAAGTTCAGAAAAAATATCCGGATGTTATTATCGTCGGCTCTGCGGGAAATGATAGTCGGCAGATCGAAAAAGACAGGATCTGGTCTCATAAATTGGATAATCTTGTGACCGTAGGCGCCGTGGATAAGGATAAGGTTAAATCTGGTTATTCCAATTGTGTTTTTTACGGTAGCAATGATGAAGAGGTGACTGTCGTTGCTTGCGGTGATATAAAAATGGAAGACGGCAAAATCCGTTCGGGAACAAGTTTCGCCACGCCGCAGGTCACGGGTTTGATTGCACTCCTGCGCTCTATTGACCCGAAACTCACTCCTGCTGAAATTAAGAAAATCCTTACCGGAACATCTAAAGAAGTCAGCGGAGGAGGATTTATTTATAAATCAAATTTAATTCAGGCAGATGATGCAGTTCTTCAGGCTATTGAAAAAGTTACCGGAAAGAAGTATGATAAGAAGAAACTTCTTGCATTATCCGATGTTGAACTTAAATCTGATGGGTCTTCCCCCGAGTTTACTGTTACCGCAACTGTCGAAGCAGTAGGGGAGAAAGGTACGTCGCTTCAGATTGAATGTATCGGCGGCGATTACGCATTCGGCGGAAATTCTGTTAAACAGCTTACTTCACCCGGCTCCGTTAACTGGTCTCTTACCATACCTGATAAGGATAAGAAATTGACCGTTAAGGTTACTCGCCTCGATACGAAAGTCTGCAGAACTATACTCGTCGGCGGTGAAATGAAAGCCGAAGATCTGGTAGGGGAGTGGACAGGCGGCGTTTCTTATGATAACTGGTCAACTCCGATTGCAATGGCAAGAAAACAAATTGAAGCTAAATTACCTGGCACTAAAGGAGCACCAATGCCGACTTCATTTACGTTTAAACTTATATCAAAAAATTCTCTTTCAATTGATATAAAAGGTTTCCCTATGCCGACTGTTCCCTTCGAATTCAGCGATGGAACATTAACCTGCTCGGGTTATACTTATAGGATGACTACATACAATTATACCGCAAAGGTTACTCAAAAAGGTGATGTCTATAGTTTCTCCGGTACATGGAGCACAAAAGCAACTAACGGAACACTCGATATGAACGGTAAATGGAACGGTACTATGAAGAAAAAATAATCTTTAATCAAAGTGTCCTTCGTGTCAATAGCTCTTTTCTCTTTCTGCTATACAGTTTGCTGTGCCGGGGGATCCTGATTCTGCTGTACAGGTTGTATAGCTTTATTATTAATTATTTAAAATGATATCCTATCCCCGCAAGCGAAATATACATATTCGACGGCAAATCAATGCCCGCTCTGTACATCATTCCTTCTTCGTCCGTCTGATACCTGTATCCTAATCTGAATGCAGGGAAGAATATGTTGCTGTTATTATCGGTGAGACTGATTCGCGGTCCGCCGCCAAGTCCAGCCTCAAATTTGTTTTTATTGTTTGTCATGTAATTAAAAGTTACAGGAAATCCTATGCTTGTCCCGGCAATTTTATCTCCGATTACATGAGTATTATAAAATCCTATGTTTACTCCTCCCCTTATACTGAAATTATCATTTAACATTCTTTCGTAATTGACTCCCATACCTAAAGCAAAGGAACCGCCGGAAAATATCAATCCTACATCAAGATATATAATGTTATTCGCCTTTGTAATCTCCTGTGTATAACAATTTGTAAAGAGAAACAGTGAAAATATTATAATCAGTATTCTCACCATATTCGGATTAAATTTCATAAATACATTTTTATATAAGTGTTTTATTTAAAATGATATCCTATGCTCGCAAGCGATATATAGAAATTCGACGGGAATTCAACACCTGCCCTGTATATCATTCCGGGTTCATCTTCCTGATACCTGTAACCTACTCTTACTGCCGGTAGTATCATTAGTTTGCTGTTGCTGAATCCGAGATACGGTCCGGCTCCGGCACCTATCTCAAACTTGTTTTTATTGTTTGTCATGTAATTTATTGAAACCGGAAATCCGATTCCTGAACCCGAAAAAGCATCTCCGCTTTTTCCTGCGCTGAATATACCGATATTTATTCCGGCTCTTATGCTTGTATTATCACTCAGCATTCTTTCGTAATTTATTCCCGTCCCTATTGCCGACACTCCGCCCGTGAAGATTATTCCTATGTCAAGATATATAATGTTTCTGGCTTTTGAAATCTCCTGAGCATAACAATTGCTTAGGAGAAACATAGTAAATATTAATAACGTAATTTTCAGGTGTGCAAATAGAAATTTAATGATATATTTCAATTTATTTCCCTCCTCGCTGAGCCGTGAATATATTCCGTCACGCCTTCAAAGTACGGATCAATCCCGTCATCACCCGTCATCATAACCTTCATCAGTTCTTCACCGCTTAAACTTTTTCCGTCTTCGGAAATTACGGGTATAGACACTCCGTCAAGTATTAACGGCTTGCTGTGGTCAATTTCATCATCTCCTGCTTTTCTTAAATCTTTTAACAGGTTATCGGTCGGTGTTGCTGTTGAATCTTTCAATGTGACTTGTGCATAGCAATTATCAAAAAACAGAAGAGAAAAGACAAAATTAATCGGCACAATTAACTCCTTCAAAGAATTTATCGAAATTACAGGGTTCGGCAAACAGCCATCCTGACTTCTTATCAGAAGTTTCAATCTTAAACCAGTTGTAGCTATGTTCCACTTCTTCGGTTTTTTCTATCCCTTTTATTTTGCGAACTTCTTTCTCGGGAACATTTATGCGTTTTAGATCATACCCGGTTAATTTTATCTTTTCATTTTTCTTTGTTCTGGTAACCACTTTTGAATCATTGTTTCGTTCAGAGAGTAAATCAAAAGGGTTTGTTACAGTTGCATCAATGTCTATCGGATAATAGTCCGACTCGACTCTTTCAAGTTTATTTCCGTCTTTAGATAATTTCAGTATGTCGGTTATCACAGTGAAACCCGTATAATATTCCGCCGTTACACTGCCCTTTCCGTCGGGTACAAATGTATTAAAAAATAAATCTTTGGATATCAGCAGGGGCACGTCAGTGATTTTGTAAACGCGGTATTCGTACTCATCTGCGTAACCCGTATAAAACATAAACAGAAGTTCTTTATATCCGTCATTCTTGTCAATATCAATCAGTTTAATATCAGTTCCGTCAGCGTACGTATATATTGTGTCAACAAAGTTTTTCCCGCCGATGCTGATTGTGTATGTAATTTTACTGAAACTTAATTTTTCGTCTTTACATCGTATCGACACGGAAATCTTCTGCTCTTTGTCAGCGGGAGAAAAATTTGCGGTAAAAGTTGTATCCCTGTTTCTTTGCGCATAAACAGAATACGAAATTATTAAAAACAGAAATAAAAAAATTAGTTTTTTCATAAATAATTGATTTAATTGTTCGATTTAAAGCCGGCATATCAGTCTGCACATATTATTCATATCCTTGCCTGCAGTGCTTACAAATGCCCTGTTAGTCCAAACTGTATCACCCTTCACTGTTCTGACCTTATGCCGTTCTTCGTATATTTTCCGTTTTACACATCAAATCATTCTATTTATCGAAATACAACTGCAGATAAAACGATCCGTTTTCAAGCTTTTCCTGATTTACGCTTTTAAGAGTTTCAATAACTTCTCCGTCGGAGGTTTTCCGTTTGTTATAGAAATTAATTTTCTTGCAAATGCTCATCATATCGCCGTATTGATAGAAACCGGGCCATCCTGATTGATTTGCCACCTTTTCTACAAACGGTACGTTTTCAACTTCAATTGCGTATTTGTAAATTATTCCCGGCATGGATACCGAGTCCTGTTCAAACTCTATTGTACAATTCAGCAGAGTATTG
>Ga0247841_10003076_pt1 | contig 31626 bp, 30 predicted proteins | sample LaCruzMarch2015__2_FD_192410 | JGI IMG/M metagenome (GOLD analysis project Ga0247841, IMG submission 192410) | Freshwater microbial communities from meromictic Lake La Cruz, Castile-La Mancha, Spain - LaCruzMarch2015_18m | ecosystem: Environmental > Aquatic > Freshwater > Lake | place: Spain...
ACGCCTTCAGTATCCTTATCGCAAATATGGCTGCATTTTTAGCGCCTGCCTTACCTATAGCCATGCAAGCAACAGGCACCCCGCCGGGCATCTGGACAGTGGAAAGAAGCGCGTCCATGCCTTTTAAAGAACCCGAGTCCATGGGCACTCCTATAACAGGGAGTTTTGTGTGTGCGCTTACCACGCCAGCCAGCGCAGCAGACATTCCTGCCCCGCAGATAAGTACTTTCAGGCCTCTTTTTTCAGCAGATTTCGCGTATTTACTGACCTCATCCGGATTCCTGTGAGCTGAAAGCACGTTTATCTCGTAAGGAATCTTGTTCTCTTTCAATATTTTTTCCGTCTCAGCCATTGTTTCAGCGTCTGAAGCGCTGCCCATCAGTATCCCGATAAAAATCTTCTTCATCTTCCCCTCCTAACAACTATACATTTCAACAACATCGTTTTTCTAGTTGTTTACTTGATTGCCTTATCACTTATGTCTTTTCTGTATTGCATGCCTTCGAATTTTATGCAATCTACTGCTTTATACGCGTTGGTTTTCGCTGATTTTATGTCTTTGCCCAGACTGGTCACTCCCAGCACCCTGCCTCCGCTTGTAAAAATCTTTCCGTTTTTAGATTTTGTGCCTGCGTGAAAAACTATCACATCCTTAATTTTTCCGGCCTCTTCCAGTCCTGATATCTCTTTATCCTTTTCGTATTCATCCGGATATCCTTTTGAGGCGCACACCACGGAAATACAGGAAGATTTTTCCCATTTAACGTCTATTTTATCCAGCGTACCTTCCACACAAGCTATCATAATATCCACAAGGTCTGATTTCAACCTTGGCAATATCGCCTGGGTTTCTGGATCTCCGAATCTTACGTTAAATTCCAGGACCATAGGGCCGTCTTTAGTCATCATTAAGCCTGCGTATAAAACGCCTTTATAAATTTTCCCTTCTTTTCCAAGGCCGTCTATCATGGGCCTGAAAACATTATTTATTGCATCTTCCAGTATGCCTTTTGTGACTATGGGCGCGGGAGAATAAGCGCCCATGCCGCCTGTATTAGGGCCTTTATCGTTGTCAAAGATCCTTTTATGATCCTGCGAAGATTCCAGAGGCACAATAGTTTTTCCGTCTGTAAAAACCAATAGCGAAGCCTCTTCGCCTTCCAGACACTCTTCTATAATAACCTTATCCCCGCTATCCCCAAAAATCTTCTCCACCATTATAGAATCTATTGCCTTTAAGCCCTCTTCTATTGTCTTTGGTATAATAACGCCTTTTCCGGCAGCAAGGCCGTCTGCCTTTATTACAATCGGAACTCCTGTTTCCTTCAGATATTTTTTTGCGCTTTCCGGATTATCAAAAACCTTGAAATCCGCTGTAGCAAGGCTGAATTTTTTCATTACATTTTTTGAAAAAACCTTGCTGCCTTCCAGCATCGCAACGTCTTTAAAGGGTCCGAATGCCTTTAAGCCGTTTTTGCAGAATATATCCACTATGCCTTTTACTAACGGCGTTTCAGGCCCCACCACGGTCAAATCTATCTTATTTTTTTTAGCAAAATCCAAAAGCCCGTAAATATCGTCGGATTTTATATCCACCAGTTCCGCAATCTCTTTTATCCCGCCGTTTCCCGGAGCACAGTAGATCTTCTCTACTTTTTTACTTTGAGACAGCTTCCACGCTATCGCGTGTTCCCTTCCTCCGGAACCTATCACCAATACCTTCATATTATGACTTCTCCGCTTCCTTTAATAATCTCTCCGATGGTCCAGGATTTTAATTTAAATTTCTTCAGCGTGACATGGGCTTTTTTAACATCAGACTTACCGACAACTATCACCATGCCTATGCCCATATTAAAAGTCCGGTACATATCCCTGTCGCTTATCCTTGCTCTTTTCTGGATAATATCGAATATCTTTGGCTTATCCCAAAGTTCTTTGTATATTAAAACTGATAAATCATTTGGCACGACCCTGGGTATATTGTCGTAGAAACCTCCGCCTGTAATATGCGCAACAGATTTTACTTTTACCTTTTCCATTAATTTTAAAATAGGCTTTACATAAATTATCGTTGGCGTCAAAAGGATTTTACCGAATTTGCCTTTCAACTCGCTTTTGGAAAATAATTTTCTTATCAGGCTGAAACCGTTTGAATGAGGGCCGCTTGAGCCTATGCCTATAACTATGTCGCCTTTATTAACAGTTTTTCCGTCTATAATTTTATTCTTTTCAGCTATACCAACGCAAAATCCCGCCAAGTCATATTCTTCGCCATCATACATGCTCGGCATCTCTGCAGTCTCTCCGCCCACCAGGGCGCATCCTGCCTGTTTACAGCCTTTCACAATGCCTTTCATTATATCAACGGCCTTTTTATTGTTTAATTTTCCTGTCGCAAAATAATCCAGGAATAAAAGCGGCTCTGCGCCAGTAACCACTACGTCATTTACGGACATTGCCACGAGGTCTATGCCTATCGTGTCGTGTTTATTCATGGCGTCAGCCACTTTTAATTTTGTGCCTACACCGTCCGTAGATGATACCAATATAGGCTCTTTATATTTTTTCGGGATGCTGGTAAGGGCGCTGAATCCTCCTATGTCGCAGATTACCTCTTTACGAGTTGTGGATTTGGCCATGCGGCTTATATCATCCACAAAATCGTTTGCCCTATCTATATTTACGCCTGATTTCTTGTAATCGATCATAATTTCTCCTTTACATAATCCACGCCGTTTTTAAAAATTGCGAAGCCGTCACCGCGCTCTTTTAATCCTTCCCGCGTCCATCTCGGATGCTGCGTCCCGAGAATATGCCTTTCAGGGTGCGGCATGAGTCCCAAAACCCTGCCTGTTACATCGCATATGCCCGCTATATCATCTATTGAGCCGTTCGGATTATCGACATATTTAAAAATAATCTGCTCATTTTTCTTCAGCTGATTTAAAATATCGCTATTTTTAGGTATAAATTTTCCCTCTCCGTGCGCAATAGGCAGATATATTGTTTCTTTTAAGCCTTTTGTCCAAACGCATCTACCTCCAGATTCCAGCTCAACCCATTTAGCAATAAAACTTCCCGAATCATTAAAGCTAAGGGTTGATTCTATTGCGCCTTTATTTATACCCGGCAAAATCCCTGCTTTCACCAGTACCTGGAAGCCGTTGCATATGCCTATAACAAGCTTCCCGCTATTTATAAAATTTTTAAGATCTTCGTTAAGTTTATATTTGATCTCATTGGCCAGGATTTTCCCGGAAGCTATATCGTCCCCGTAAGTAAATCCTCCGGGTATGGCGAGTATCTGGAAATCTTTTAAAAATTTTTCTCCCCTTGCCAGTTCATTTATATGCACGAGCTCTGAAGCAGAGCCTGCTATTTTAAATGCTGCCGCAGTCTCGTTGTCACAATTCGTCCCGGCGGTCCTTAAAACAATAACTCTGGGTTTTTTCATTTTTACCAGCGAAGCGGTTTTTGCCACGCCTCTTTTAATTTATCTATATTCACGTCTATCGCTTTTTTACCCTGCAGGCCATAAATCCTAAAATCTTTTTTCTCTGAAACCTCTCCCACCAGCCCGATCGTAACGCCCTTCATCAGGCCTTCAAACTTCTTCTTGTCCTCTTTTCTTACTTCTGCGATAAACCTTGTATTGGATTCTGAGAATAAAATAACCTCGTTTATTTTGGCCTCGCAGGGTACTGCTTTAAGCCTTATCTCTGCCCCGAATCCTCCGCTAAATGCCATCTCAGCCAGGGCCACGGCCATCCCGCCCTCTGATAAGTCATGACAGGCTCTTAATAATCCTAGCCCGGCTGCTTCGCTCATCCTGTTAAAAATTTTCAGGCCTGATTTAGCATCCACCATCGGCGCATTATTGCCTATTGAATTATTGATAAGATTATAATGCGAGCCTCCCATTTCATCTTTTGTCTCGCCTATAACATATATAAAATTCCCTTTTTCTTTAAAATCCATGGTGACTGCTTTTGTAACGTCATCCATAACTGATATTGCCGAAATTAAAAGCGTGCCTGGGATAGACACGGACTCACCGTGCACAGAATATTCATTATTCAGGCTGTCTTTACCGGAAATAAACGGGACTCCGTATGAGCTTGCAATATCATAACAGCCAAAACTCGCCCTCACTAAACTCCCAAGCCTGTCAGGTTTATCAGTGTTGCCCCAGCAAAAATTATCCAGAATCGCTGTCTTTTTTAAAGACCCACCCACTGTTATTACCTGCCTGAGCGCCTCGTCTATACAGGAAGCAGCCATCCAGTAAGGGTCTATCAGCCCATACCGGGGATTTATCCCGCTTGAAATTATAATTCCTTTTTTGGAATCAAACTTCGGCCTTATGATGCTCGCATCTCCAGGCCCGTCATTTTTTATACCGACCAGCGGCTTTAAAACGCTCTGACCCTGGACCTCATGGTCATACTGCCTTATAACCCATTCTTTGCTGCAGACATTCCAGCTTGAAAGAATCTTCAACAGATTTTGCGTAAAATCTTTTTTATTTTTCTGACTGCACTCTTTATGCGCTGGCTTTACCCAGACTGCCTTACGCTCAAACCTGGGAATACCGTCATGCAAAAATTCCATATCCAGGTCGCAGACCACGTTCCCGTTATATCTTAATTTTAGCCTTTTGTTTGACGTAAAACACCCTATCACCACTGCCTCTACATCCTCTTTCTTAAAAATATCCATCAGCTCTTTCAGGTTTTCCCTTGGAACCGAAAGCACCATCCTCTCCTGAGCCTCTGATATCCAGATTTCGGTGTAACTCAGGCCTTTATATTTTAGAGGCGCTTTTTCCAGATCAACTTCTGCGCCCAGCTCCTGCCCCATTTCCCCTACAGCGCTCGAAAAACCTCCTGCCCCGCAGTCAGTAATAGCTGTATATAAATTCCTGTCACGCGCTTTTAAAAGCGTATCAGTAAGTTTTTTCTCTGTGATAGGATTCCCAATCTGTACTGCCCCGCCTGATACAGTCTCAGACTCGTGAGTCAGTTCTCCCGAAGAAAACGTTGCGCCATGAATCCCGTCTCTCCCTGTGCGACCTCCCACTGCCACAATCAGGTCCTTGGATTGGCTGGCTTTAAATGATTTATCTTTCGGCATAATTCCGACTGTGCCGCAATATACCAGGGGGTTTCCCGTATAGCGCTCGTCAAAAAGCACAGCCCCGTTCGCAGTAGGTATGCCCATGCGATTTCCGTAATCCCTGACCCCGCTCACAACGCCTTTCATTATGCGTTTCGGATGCAGCATGCCTTTAGGCACATTTTTATGCGCTGTGTCAGGCAGGCCAAAACAAAATATATCCGTATTCATAATAGGTTTTGCGCCAAGCCCCACGCCAAGTATATCCCGTATGACTCCGCCTATGCCGGTTCCTGCTCCTCCGTAAGGTTCAAGCGCTGAAGGATGATTATGAGTCTCCACTTTGAAACAGATATTATCTTCGTCGTCAAATCTGATAATCCCTGCGTTATCTTTGAATACAGATACGCACCACGGTTTTTTTAATTCATTGGTAACCTTCATTACCGTGCTTTTCAACAGATTATCTATCCTGCTCTTCTTCAACCTTGACCCTTCGCCTCCCTCCTTCTCTTCATAATCTATAACTCCTCTGAATGTCTTATGTCCGCAATGTTCCGACCATGTCTGCGCAATAGTCTCAAGCTCGCAGTCAGTGGGATTTCTTCCAAGTTTTTTAAAATATTTATTTATCTCCTGCATTTCTTTCAGGTTTAAAAATAACTGGCCGGACTTGCTGATCTTCATTAATTTATTATCATCCGCGCCAAGAATATCTATTGTTATCAATTTGAATTTATAGCCGCTGCTCTGCGCCTTGCCCCTTGCGCTGTGTTCTTTTACCACATGTTGTATTACCTTATTATGAAGCAGCTTTTCGCATATATTTTTAAAATCATTTTCCGTGATTTTACCTTCTATGTAATATTTCCTTTCTGTCCGAAGGAATTTCACTCCATAAATCCCCATGTCCTTTATCGCTTTTCTGGTGCTTTCTTCCACAGGATCCATGACGCCGGGATTATATGCAATCTCCGCAATTTTTTGCCCTGAACCCTGAGCCTTAAACCCCAAACCAATCACATATTCTTCAGTGATAGAATCTGCCAATAATTCTTCTGCTATTCTATTCACATCAGCCTCAGTGATATCCCCTGAAATAATAAAAACCTGGCTAACATTAACTTTTTTTACACTGTTAATGCCCAGGTCCTTGATATTCTTTTTGATCCCGTTTCCTAAAGGGTCAAAAACGCCTTTCTTATTCCTTATCTCTATCTTGAATTCCATTTTATGCGCCTTATGTCTTGAGAGAACTAGGCCTTTATCCTCTTGAGGACTTCCTGGTAGGCTTCCTCAATCCTTCCTAAATCCCGTCTGAATCTATCTTTGTCCAGCTTTTCGTTAGTAGTCTTATCCCATAATCTGCACGTATCAGGAGAAACTTCGTCTCCGAGCAGGATCTTGCCTTTGTACCTGCCAAACTCCAGCTTGAAATCCACCAGTTTCAGGTTTACCTTAAGAAAAAAATCTTTCATGATCTGATTAACGCTGAATGAATAGTCCTTTATCTTTTTCATCTCCTGAGGAGTAGCGAGCTTCAGGACCTCTATGTGATAATCATTTATAAGCGGGTCGTGAAGCGAGTCGTCTTTATAATGATATTCCAGGACAGGGGATTTTAAAACAATCCCTTCCGGTATCCCGAGCGTTTTCGAAAGCCCGCCGGCTGATATATTCCTGATAGTTACTTCTACCATCACTATTTTCAGTCTTTTGACAAGCATATCCCTGTCGCTGAGCTTTTTCACAAAATGCGTGGGTATGCCTTTTGATTCCAGAAGCTGGAAAATCGCGCAGGATATCTCGTTATTTATAACGCCTTTACCCTTTATAGTGCCTTTTTTTGTGGCGTCAAAAGCCGTAGCATCGTCTTTGAATTCCTGTATCACTAAATCAGGATTGTCTGTCTCGTATAAAATCTTCGCTTTGCCCTCGTATATTTTATTCCTCTTCTCCATGACCTTCCTTTCTCTCTAGATGCCTGTTTTTTTAAAGATGGTGCCTACGTGCTTTGTATAATACGCTATGTCAAATAATCTGTTCATTTCTTTGGGTTTTGTAAGTTTTACAAAATCATTGTCATCCAGCAGTGCATCCTTAAAATTAATATTTTTATCCCATACTTTCATGGCGCACCTCTGGATAATATCATACGCCTTTCTTCGCTCAACGCCTCTTTTTTCAAGCTCCACGAGTATCCTGGCGGAAAACACAAGGCCTTTTGTTTTATCTAGATTATTCTGCATGTTCTCAGGATACACCAAAAGCCCTCTTACGATTTCTATCATCTGATTCAGCATATAATCCAAAAGTATTGTGCTGTCAGGTATAATAACGCGCTCCGCTGAAGAATGGCTTATATCTCTTTCGTGCCACAACGCCACATTTTCCATCGCAACCATTGCATTTGCGCGCAAGACTCTGGCGAGACCGGTAATCCTTTCGCACATAACAGGATTTCTCTTGTGAGGCATTGCGCTGGAGCCTTTCTGGCCTTTCGCAAAAGGTTCTTCGACTTCCCTTACCTCTGTTTTTTGGAGATTTCTGAATTCTGTTGCGATCTTCTCAAGAGTAGCCCCCACAATAGCTATCTCTGACAAATACTCGGCATGCCTGTCTCTCTGAAGAATCTGCGTCGATATATTAGCAGATTTAAGTCCTAATTTTTTACAAACATAGCTTTCTACAGAAGGCTCGATATTTGAATAAGTGCCTACAGGCCCGGAAATCTTGCCTACAGAAATAATCTGCCTGGCTGTCTCAATCCTGACAATGCATCTATTTATCTCATCGAAAAATAACGCTAATTTTAAGCCAAACGTAGTGGGTTCAGCGTGAACTCCGTGGCTCCTTCCAACCATAATAGTGTACTTGTATTTTTTAGCTTTTTTCCTCAATTCTTCTTTTAATACACCCAGGTCCTCCAGGATAATATCGGCTGCCTCTTTCATCATAACTGACAGCCCTGTATCCAAGACATCGCTTGAGGTAAGGCCCTGATGAACAAACCTTGAGGAATCACCTATATATTCGGCTATATTGTGGAGAAACGCTATTACGTCATGGCGGGTAGATTTTTCTATTTCTTCTATGCGCTTTACATTGAATTTTGCCTTGGATTTTATCTTTTTGAGCTCTTTTTGAGGTATTTTGCCCAAATTAGCTAGGGCTTCGCAGGCGAGAATCTCAATATCCAGCATTTTCTGGAATTTATTCTCTTCGGACCATATAGCGGACATCCTGGGAAGCGAATATCTTGGTATCATAAGGACTACAATATACCATATATAGACTATATGCGTCAACCAGAAAAAGACACATTAGGCAGGCGGATTTTCAAGCAAAAAAACCCCAAACAACTGGAAAAACGACGTTGTTGAATAGTATAGTTATTTTTTTCTGGAAGAGTACAAGATTAAAGCAAGTATAAAAATCGCCACTAGAAGCAACAATAAGGTTATACTTTGTATGAAATGCGTTGACAGCGGGCCTCGTCTTTCTTTTATTATCACAGCGCCGTCTGTATTGGAAACAGGCGCGCCCTGTTTTAGCCTGAGATTACCCATGGTATCCACCCACAAATAATATTCCCTGCCCTGGACATCGCTCATGACAATCTTGCTCGGACCTGTTGCATCACCTTTTAAAACCAGGTCTTTTCTTAAGGTGAGCGAACCTGACATTATAGAGTCTACGTCATTTCTTAACAGCTGACTAGAGCTTATCATATCAATAGACTTTGCATTCAAGGCGTAAACAGAGCTTGCTAGTTTTATACGAGGGATCATTTCTCCATCGCTTGAAACCTCCATGCCGAGCCATAAGTCTTTATTAAAATCTATTTCAAGAGGCTGCACAGACCCCATCAGCACATTAAACATGCCGCTTTTTATATTAAGGATATGGCCCTCTTCCCATATAGCCTGGCCTGTTTTTTCTGCGTCATAAAATCTGAAAGTGACTAAAAAATTACCCGTTAAAGGATTGTCGTCTTTATCCGTAAGCCTTCCCTGGTAGTTGATAACGCGGGGTATAGCGGCATATACAACAGCAGTTAAACATAATATTCCGATCATAATAAACATGCATATGCGAAATTTTTTCATTTACTGCCTCCTGTTAAGTTTTTCATTACATTTTTCTACGCTTAATTTAGATTTTATCATAACAACTTTGTTGCTGCAAGAACTTTGTGGTATAATATCGTAAATGTTTACTACAAAAAAACCGCAGATTATAAGTCCGGGTATATTTTTTACCGCCGTATTATCGCTTTTCATTATAGGATCGGCATTTTTATTGATTCTGCAATATAAAAAAGAGATGGCGGCTTTAGAAAACAAGTGGCAGCCCGCCTATGACATAAGAAAAGAAAGCATGTTTATAGGGAGAAGTCCGGTAATTAAAGGCTCGCCTGCGGACTTAACCCGATATAATATAAAAATTGACCTAGATGCTGACTTAGGCAGTAGCGGTAGCCTTGAAGTAAAATTCTGCGATAAATACAGCCTGATTCTCGCAAATTCGCAGATGCCTTCAGGCGTGTATTACCATAAATCTCCCGATAGCGCAAAAAAATGCGTTTCGAAAATAGATTACAAGGATACAGCCCCCCGCAACAGTTCCGATTCCCCCAGGTTAAAAAATTTAACTCTCTACCTAAAATGCGACCTGACAGAAAAAACAGTCGCTATCCATATCAATAATAAACTTATTGAAAAATTCTATCTGGGCACACAGGCGAAACTTTATGATGTAAATTTAACTACAAATTTAAAAATGGAAGCTATCGTGCTCCATAAAGTGGAAATTTCGGATTATAACGGAAAAATTTTATTCAGCGCAAATTATAGACTTTTATCTTTTTATAAGCTAATTTCTCAAATATTTATTTTCTTTGGGGCCTTAATTTTTCTCGCCTTGGCATATTTTGAAAAACGCTTCTTTAAAAAGTTCCTATATTTTATAATCATCCTGTCATGCTTTGAAGGATTCCTGAGAATAGGAGAAAAATATAATCAAAATTTCAATAACCATTACCTAAATACTAAATGGAAGTTCGCGACATCAACTAATCTTTACGGAACGTATAATAACCCGAAAAAAATTGAAATCAAGGATCTTTATCACTCGAATTTGGCTCCAAAAATATACCGGATACCGAAACCAGAAAATACCGGGCGGATAATCTGCATAGGCTCTTCTCCTGTCGCGGGATGGCATCTGCCTGACCCAGGACAATACGCCTTCCCCGTGCTTTTAGAGAAGAAAATAAACCAGAAAAATAGGCTTAGATATGAGGTCATTAACTCAGCCTTTGTAGGTGAAGCATACATTAACGACCCGGAGCCTAATATATGTTTAAAAGAAGTGCTGTTAAAATTAGACCCGGATTTAATATTATTTTACATGTGCTGGTCGCCGCCGTGGATAGAAAATAGCAAAAAGTACCTGTTGGAAAATCATATCCTGTATGACAGGGCAAAAAAAGCCGTGGAGGAAAATTCCAGCTGGATAAAAAACGACCGATTATTATACGCTGCTCTTGAGTTCAAGAAACCGATAAAAGAAATCGTATATTTATATAATTTTTTATGCAACAGTTACTTGTTTATGGGCCTTGAGACCTCAAGAAAAAAAATCTTTAACAGATTATATTCTATCAGCTCCGGGCCATTCCCAGATAAGCCAATTTCTTACTTTGACGAAACGCTTCGCTTATGCCGAGATAGAAAAATCAAGATACTGATAGTCCTTCCATTCCACTTTCTTGACCTTGAAAGCGAGTCGGAGACAAAAGAAGAGGCCATGAGGATTATCGAAGAAAACCCGGAAATTTATTATTTAGATTTAGAAAAGGCGCTTCGCGCGAATAAAGATTTTTTTCTTGCATACGACGCCTCTCATCCCACTGAATACGGGCATATGATTATTGCCGAAGAAATTTTCAAAAAATTAACGCAAATGGGCCTTATTGAAGCTAACAAAGACCCTGCAAAATAAATGGAATCTGAGGAAATTAAAAAAATAATTAAAGACATTTTGATGCATAATAATTACGGCATTAAAATGCCGGTTGGTTTCGCGGCCGATGAGTCCCTGTTCCTGCAGGGGGTGATTGATTCTTTCGGCATCTTCCCTTTTATCAATGAATTGCAGGCGCGATTTAATATCAATATAAAGGATAGCGAAATTCATCCTGGAAACCTTGAAACAATTGAAAATATAGTTAAGTTTATATATAATAAAAAAATGGGCGGGAAGAAATGAGAAGATTATTTTTTGTATTTGTATTGGCCTGTTTAACGCTTTGTGCGTCAGTGACAAGCATAAACGCTAGCGACAACCAGACATATAAGATCAAGGCGGGAGTTTCTCCCGTAGTCAGTTCCGCGGGTATTTTCCTTGCTTACGAGAAAGGATATTTTAAAGACCGTGGACTGGACGTAGATATAACCTATTTTAAAAGCTCGGGGGCGCCCATGACAGCCCTGCTAGGCAATGGCAATCTAGACGTCGGGGCAGGCAATATCAGCGCAGGATTATGGAACGCCATCAATAGCGGCTTAGACATAAAACTGGTGGCTGATAAAGGCCGCGTCAGCAGGGATTGCGATTACATAGGATTACTGGTAAGAAAAGATCATATAGACAGTAAGCGCTATAAGACCCTAAGCGATCTAAAAGGGTTAAAGATGGCAATTACTGCTTTCGGAGTTTCCCAGCAGATTGCCGCTGATAAATTTTTAAAATCCGCGGGATTAAGCATGCAGGATGTGGCTTTTGAAAAGATGGATTATGCGGCGATGAATACTGCCCTAGAAAATAAAAATATCGATGCCACTATTCAGCTCGAACCATATCTTACCGCAGCTGAGCTGAGCGGCATAGCAGTCAAAATCGCCGGGGTCAATAAAGTATATCCTGAACAGCAGAGCGCAGCAATAATTTACGCCTCCCAATTCATAACCGAACATCCTGATTTGGCTGAAAAATTTATGATTGCATATCTGGAAGGAGTCAGGGCATATAATGATGCGTTTATCAAGGGTAAAAATAAAACAGAAATCATATCCCTGTTGAAAAAACATATTAAAATAGAATCCGACGCAATCTGGGATGAGATGATACCTGCCGGGATAAATCCGGACGGATTTCTGAATAAAGAATCATTGGACCAGGATATGCGATGGTATCTGGAATATGGATTTATCGATAAGGTCTGCGATACAGAAAAAGCGGTTGATCATACATTTGTGGAAAAGGCGCTGGTCAGCTTAGGAAAATATGAATAACTACAGACCCGGAGAAATAGTCTTAAAAGCAGCTAATATCAGTAAGGTGTTCGGAGAGTTGTCAGTCTTAGAAAATTTTAACCTGACTCTTCGGCAGGGTGAATTTGTTTCTTTAATCGGCCCCAGCGGATGCGGCAAAACAACTCTCTTAAAAATTATTGCAGGGCTGATTAAAGATTTTTCCGGAGAAATTGATTGCCAATCGCACGATAAATCCAGACTATTCTCTTCCGTGGTATTCCAGGATTTTGCGTTCTTCCCATGGCTGAGCATCCTGGATAACATAAAAATCTGTCTCAATAACCCGATGTCAGATTCCGAAAAAAACCAGTTGGCGTTAAGCTATCTGGAAAAAGTGAATTTATCGGATTTTAAAAGCTATTTCCCGGCTGAACTTTCAGAAGGCATGATCCAGAGGGCAAATGTTGCGCGCGCCCTGGCTTCCTGTTCCCAGATAATCCTGATGGATGAGCCATTTGTGCACCTGGACTTTTTAAGCAGAATACATTTGCAGCAGCTGGCGCTGGAAATACTGGCCAATGAACTAAGGACTGTTTTCTTTATCACCCATAACATACATGAGGCGATTACCCTTGCTGACAGAGTAGTGGTAATGTCTTCAAGGCCCGGAAAGAATGTCGTAGAATTTGCAGTGGATATCCCACGCCCCAGAGACGTAAATAAGATCAGGGAAGACAAGCGTTATCTTAACCTGGTAAATGAAATCACAGAATTATTAACAGAAGAAGTTAAAAAAAGCCAACAGGAATTTTATCAATGCATAAAAAACAAACGCTCGGCTATATAAATAAAATACTCACAGTTATTTTTACTGCGCCAGCTGTGATTTTGATACTCTGGGAACTATTGTCGCGTTTTAAGTTCGCTAGCGCCATATATTTCCCTAGCCCCTCCTCTATTCTTCTGAGATTCATATATCTCTTATTTCAAGATCCTAAATTTTTAAGCGATATCTTATTCAGCCTGAAACGACTGGTTCTCGGCGTAATAATTTCTGTTCCCATCGCCATAGTCCTTGGACTGTCAATAGGCCTGAATAAACGGGTGTCCCGCTTTCTCACTCCTTTAATCTCCATTACGTATCCTATCCCCAAACTATCTATCCTTCCGTTATTAATGATTTTATTTGGCATAGGCGATATCTCTAAAATAGCCATCATTGCCATAGGAATATTCTATTTGGTTTTACTAAACGTTATCCACGGCATTCATGGATTACCTGCGGTTTATTTTTATATAATCAAAATATACAGAATCCCCTTTGCAAAAAGAATCTACTCTATAATATTAAAAGGTATCCTGCCGGATATTCTGCATGGATGCAAAGTGGGAATCGGATATGGTTTGATAATGGTGGTGGCGAGCGAATTTATCGCAGCTAAAAACGGCATTGGTTTTTTTATGTGGAATGCCTGGGACCAGTTCCGGATCAAAGACGTGTATGTTGGTTTGGCTGTTTTTTCATTAATTGGACTGGCAGTCTTTACCTTGTTTGACCGGCTTCTTTCAAAATTAAAATGGCGGGACAATAGTCGCCTATGGTAGCGCAGAAGATGCTCATCGATGAATTCGCTCATAATTTCCCTAAAAGCGGCACATTGATTTTTGACATTCAGAACAATAGCTCTATAGATTTTGCGGATTTTAAAAAAAAGGCTGCCTCAGCCTGCGATTATTTCAGCAATACAAAACATGCTAAAGAAGATAAAGTAATTTTATTTTTAGAGAACTCCGTTGATTACATCGTAATCTTGATAGCCCTCTTTGACGTAGATATTGTTTTAGTGCCTCTGAATCCTCTCTTAAATAAAGCAAAGACTGCATATCTTATAGGCCATTCTCAGGCAAAGTTCATCATAACTTCTCGGGAAATATTAAGCCGCAATGAATGGTTAAAAACACTTGGTTGCCGGATCATGCTAACGCGCGAAATCTTTCTGCCAGCCGGAACTCCGCATGCAACCCGCAAATACAGAACGCATGAAAAAGACCTTAAATTTATCATGTATACCTCCGGGACAGTAGGAAACCCCAAGGGAGTCATGCTTTCCAAAAAGTCTGTTAAGCTTAAGATTTTAAGCTTAACCAAGCTTTTAAGTCTTAAACCACATGCTCATTTTTTCAGTTTTCTTCCGTTTTTTTCTGGTCACGGCATGATACCAGGCATGCTGGTGCCGCTACTGTCAGGCTGTAGAATGTATATTGGAAAGTTTGATGCGTTCCTGGCCTTTAGATTCTGGGCATTAATAAAAAAACATCGGATAAACTATTTTACTTCTGTGCCGAGTATCCTGGCTTTATTAAAGGAGCAGATCGGGAACATCCGAAAACAGGATTTAAAATGCCTGCAGTCTATTTTTTCTGCTTCTTCCCAATTACCGCAGCCTATTTATGACTGGTATTCAGATTATTTAGATCTTCGTATCCGCAATTGCTACGGCTTAACGGAAACAGCCAGCTGGATCAGTATAAATATAAGCCCTGGAAAAAAAGAAAAGGCCAACTGCGTCGGGAAACCCTTGAGCGACCATATCGGAGTTTTTGACAAAAACGGAAAGAGACTCGGCCGTAATCAAATCGGAGAATTCCGCCTGAAGAGTCCTTTTAATATGTCCGGGTACTTTAAAAATCAAAAGGCGACAAAATCCTGTGTTACAGCCGGCGGATTTCTTAAAACAGGGGATACGGGACATATCGATGCTGACGGCCATATTTTTATTTTAGGCAGGGTTAAGCACATAATAATAAAAAACGGGATAAACGTCTACCCTCTGGAAATTGACCAGGTATTCTTGGGGCATCCCGATGTAAAAGATTCTATCAGCTTCGGTATTCCGGATGAACATCGCGGAGAAAAAATCATTACAGCGTTGATAGTAACCGATTCGGACGGATCAAAAGATAAATATCTTAAATACGCCATGAAAAACCTTCCGAATTTTCTTATGCCGGATGATATATTCTTTCCCGGGGCCCTGCCCAGAGGACAGATAGGAAAAATCATGGTTGATACCCTCAGAGAACAATATCTGAAAGAAGGTTAAATCAATGTCTTTTGCCACTCTTGAATTCTACGTATTCTTTCTAATAGTATTTTTAATTTATCTTCTATTAAAACATAAACAGCAGAATCTTTTTCTTTTAGCGGCAAGCTATATTTTTTATGCCTGGTGGGATTGGCGCTTTATTTCGTTTTTGTTTATTTCAAGCACAACGGATTACTTTTGCGGCATAATGATTGACCGCCACAGTAAAACCGGCATTAAAAAAAGGTACCTGACTTTAAGCCTTCTTGTAAACTTAACTATCCTGGGATTTTTTAAATCGTTTAATTTTTTTATTTCAAGCTTAAACCAGCTCCTGTCTTGCTTCGGGCTTAACGCATATGAGCTTCATCTCCATGTTATTTTACCGCTTGGCATATCTTTCTATACATTTCAGACGTTAAGCTATGTGATAGACGTCTACCGGGGAGAGATAAAGCCTGTAAGGCGCTTTACCGATTATTTATTATTTGTTTCTTTTTTCCCGCAGCTTATCGCCGGCCCGATAGAAAGAGCAAAAAACCTCTACCATCAAATTGAAAATAAAAGGATTATTTCCTGGGATAACATTAGAACAGGCTCCTATCTGATCTATTGGGGGCTTTTTAAGAAAATCTTTATCGCGAATAACTGCGCCGGCCTGGCATCAAGGCTTCTTTCTGATACCTCCGGATATTCAGGCTCAGAGATCCTGGTATCTTTATATGCTTTTGCTTTTCAGATATACTGTGATATTTCAGGCTACACGGACATCGCCAGAGGTACGGCAAAATTGATGGGATTCGACCTGACGATAAATTTCCGGCTGCCCTATTTTTCCAGAAATATCTCGGATTTCTGGCGCAGGTGGCACATGAGCATGACATACTGGTTCAGGGATTACGTATTTTTTCCTGTATTAGCGCGCGCTAAAGGCAATGCCTATCTGGCATCTTTTGTAACGCTCCTATGCATTAGCTTATGGCACAGTATTTCTTTAAACAGTATCTTTCGCGGGGTGTATTTCGGCATAGCCGTGGTACTATTCCATCTTTACAAAAACTACAGATCTTCCTGTAAGCCGGCCGGAGGTAATAAAATAACGCGGGTAATTTCCAGCTTTCTGTCCTGGTTATTAACCTTTCACATAGTATGTTTTGGGTGGCTATTTTTTTATCCATCCGATATAAAGAATACGGCAGCAGCTTTAACGAAAATTTTTGGAACTTTCCAATTTGGGGCTTTTATTCCGCATCTTCGGGGATTACTTTTTTACATATTCGTGCTTATAGCGGTAGAGATATGGCAGGCGATAAAAAAAGATGAGCTTGTAATATTAAAAACTAATTTTGTCGTTAAAGCGGCTTTTTACTGGCTTACATTCTGGCTTTTATTCGGGGCAGGCGCGAGCGCTAATTTACCTTTTATCTATTTTGGATTTTGAAGCTATGATATGCTTTATGGTGCCGAGGAGAAGAATCGAACTTCCTACGCCGGCCTTTTCAGGGCCGCGCTCTACCAATGAGCTACCTCGGCATCTCAAGATTTACACTATTTTAACAAACCTTCTTATTATGTCAATATAAAATTAGCCTGCCATCTTCTTTAAGCATCAGGACCTTTATACCTTTAATAGATTTTGCCAAGGTTAGGCCCTTTTCCTCTCCCATTACAAATATAGCGGTAGAAAGCGCGTCTGCCTCTTCAGCTGAATCCGCCATAACTGTAACGCTTATAACGCCTTGGCAAGGTTCTCCGGTAACAGGATTTATTATATGGGAATATCTCTTGCCTTCTATTTCAAAAAACCTCTCATAATTTCCGGAAGTGCTTATAGCCTTATCTGTTAATTCAAAACTTCGAAGCAGTTTGCCTTTATGTTTCGGATCCTCTACCCCTATTTTCCAATTCTTATTCCCGGGGGCATAGCCTAAAGCAAACATATTCCCGCCAAGGTTTATAAGGCCGTTTTTAATCCCGTGCTTTGCCAATATATCTCTTGCCCTGTCAACCGCATAACCCTTGGCAATGCCGCCAAAATCTATTTTTGTCTTTTTATTCAAAAATTTTATCGATAACCCCTTGGGATCAAATTCTATGTTTTTATATCCCACTCTTTCCAGTGCGCTTTTTATTGTCTCTTTATCCGGTATTGACTTATATTTGCGGACAAAACCCCATATCTCCATAAGAGGAGCCACTGTTATATCAAATGCCCCGCTTGATATACCGCTGTAATAAACAGCTCTTTCTGTGAGCTTAAAAACCTCTTCGCTAACCACTGTCTTCTCAATGCCTGCCAGAGCGTTTATCTTTGACACCTCGCTATTTTTATTGAACTTACTAAAAACTCCTTCTATCCGCTCCATTTCTTTAAATGCAGAGTCTATCGCAGAAACTGTCGCATCCTTATTGCCGCCATAGCAGGAGATCTCGCAGAAGGTATCCATCATTGCCCTTGTTTCCCTGACCAATGGCCCCTGGCCGCACCCGGCTAAAATAAACGCCAGAAAATAAAAAATCCCGCATCCTTTCAATGCGAAAAGATACGGGCGTTTTTTAAAAATCATATGATTTAAAATAAAAATACGGCCGCCGACACTACAGTGGACCAGTTGCCGTTAGAATCAATAATGGTAGACTGGGTCATATTCATGGTCTTGACGATCTTATCTTTAAGCTGGTACACCTTTTTTATTTCATCCCAGTCCTTTGAGTCGTCAAAATCAGGAATACCCATTGTAGAGGCAAGCATTTTAGCCGCGAGATCTTCTGCGTAATCTCCCGCAACTTCGTCTGTCTGTCCATAAGCGTGATGCTCGCTCATATAGCCGTACATGTTTTCGTCTGCAGGTATCGCAGTGCCCACAGAAGATGCTATGAGCCGCCTTGGCTCATTGGAACTGCACCTGGCAATTACGCAGTAGGTTATCATGCCCGGAATAAGCTCTTTGATGCCTTCATTTTTAGGTAGAATTTTACAGCCCGGAGGGAAAATACTTGAGACATGCACCAGATTACATTTTTCAATGCCCGCGTCTCTCAGGGCAAGCTCATACGAACGTAACTCTTCTTTATGCGTCCCTACGCCTTTTGTGAAAAATACCTTTGTGGGTACTAACTTATATAACTGTGCTTGCTGCGGCAATGAAGCTGCCGATGATACTGGTTGCCCGTTCATACTGTATTATTCTGCAGCAGGTATTACAGGTGCTGTAGGAGCAGCTGCATTAGCAGGTTGTTCCGGGATTATAACATCCACCCAGCTCGCAACAAGCTTTCCTGCGTCATTTGTATAGTAACCAACCTCTGCATTTTCGCCTTTTTTAATATCAGATAATTTTATGTCTTCTATGCCTTTCCAGAGTATGGTCTCTCCGTCTATCACGCTAAAAGCCTTTTCTGCGCCATCAGCGCCTTTTACGCTTATAGAACCCGCTGATGCGTCTAAAGCAGTAACCTCTCCAGTAACCACTCCTTCGCCTACGCCTTCTTCTGCAGGGAGCATTTCCTCATCCGCAGGAATAGTCATAGATTCATCAGACGGAGTTGTTGCGGCGCTGTCTGCTGAATACACAGGGGCTGACATGAATACCACAACTCCAAGGAAAAAAACCACCAATACTAATTTCTTAATCATACTCTCTTCCTCCTTTCAAATTTTTAAACAAAATTAATTATAGCACAAAAAACTTTTTTTGCAATACAATATTAATTTCGCTTATCGAATATACTTTTCAATATACTTTATAAGATCCTCTGTGCTTACCGGTTTAGCTATAAAAGGATGTCCTCCTATAGAGCCGTCATGAGAATCTATTTCATCTTCTTTTATTATAGCTGTTAAAAATACAACCGGGATATTTTTAAGGGTATTATCGGATTTCAATTGGGAAGCTACGTCTCCGCCATCCATGCCCGGCATCATAATATCTAATAGAATCAAATCCGGCTTAAATTCTTTAGCGTCCCCAAAGGCATTACTGCTGTTATTTTCTACCATTACTTCATATTGCCCTGTTTCTTCAAGGTTTAATTTTACCATCTTTGTAAAATTTACTTCGTCATCCACAATCAATATTTTTTTCTTCTCCATCTAAGCCTCCTGGTTTATTTTGTTCATACTATCTTTAAAGTAATGATAACCTTTGCACCCTTATTCTCCTCGCTCTTCATCTCAATAAGCCCTTTATGCGTATGGATTATACTTCTTGTTACTGACAATCCCAATCCGGTTCCCTGCTGAGGGCCTTTTGTTGTAAAGAATGGGTCGAATATCTTATCTATATGCTCTTTAGATATACCTGTTCCCGTATCTTCTATTTCTACAACTACTACCTTTTCTCCTAACCTGAAGTAATCCTCTGCTTTTACTCTGGGTTTATCCATGTCTTTTGAATAACTGCGTATAAATAACTTTCCGCCCTGTTTCATGGCCTGTATTGCATTTAAAAACACATTGACGAATACCTGCTCCATCTTTCTTTTATCAACAGAAACATTAGGCAAGTCATCTTTCATATCCTTGATGATCTCTACGTTTTCCAATTTAAATCTATACTGTATCATAATCAAAGAATTTTCTAATACCTCATTTATATTTTCTGGTTTTAAATCCAGCTTTCCCACTTTAGAGAAATCAATAAGGGTCTGTATAATATTATCAGCCCTTAAAATACTATCTTTTATTAAACTCATGGTTTCGGAAATATTTTTATCCGGGGAAGAGACTTTCTTCTCCAGATAATTAACTCCCTGGAGTATTATCGCCAGAGGATTTTTTACTTCATGAGCCACTCCGCTCGCAAGCTGACCCACTGCATTAAGCTTCTCTGCCTGGATAAGTTGGTCTTGAGCCTCTTTAAGTTTATTATACGCCATTTTTAAATCTTCTTCGGCTTTCCTGCGCTCTATTATACCCGCTAATACATTTGCTACCGCATGTAAAAATTCTTTTTCTTTATCATCAGCCTGATGTCCTTCATCTAAATATAAATTAATCACCCCCAGCGTTTTCATATCCATGGATATAACAGGAACACAGTAGTGGCCATGCGACATTATGCCTTTATATTGATTTTCATGACGTTCGTCAACATGACTTGAAAAAACAACTTCTCCGGATAATGCTGCCTTACCACAAAGACATCTGCCGAAAGGCACAGAGGCGCACATTGCTTGTATTTCCGCTGACAACCCTTGTTGAGCTTTTAAAACGAGCACGCCCGGCTCGCCTTCTACTATAAAAATGCAGCCTTTGGGTATCACTTTAAACCAAGGGATAGTAAATAAATAAGCTAGGGCCATTTCTAACGCTTCTTTAAGAGGTATATCTTCCAATGAAATTTCAAGCAATTTGGTTAAAACCCTTTGGACCTGGTAATTTTGCCGCATCTCTTCCTCAGATGCCTTCAGGGCATCAACCATATTGTTAAAAACAAGGCCCAAATCTCCAATTTCGTCTTTTAACTTTATGTCTACCCTTTTTACCGAATTTCCTCTGGCGATTTCTAATGCAGTATCTCTTAAATGAATTATCGGAGATGAGATAGTGCGCTTAAAGAAAAACCAGAGCCCTAAAATAAAAATGATATTCACTAAAATCCCTATCAGGATAACCAAGCTAAGCGAAATTTTGGCCATTCCTGATTCTGCTTCTATCTGCTGGCTTTCACTGTGAATAAATTGATAAAAATTTTCAGCGTCTTTTATAGTATCTTCGGCAATGGCGTCCATCTTTTCCATGAGCTTACCTGCCTCTACATTACCGATTGCATCAGGCATAGAAAGTATTTGCAATGCTATATTTTTAAGTTCCGGATATTCTTTTCCAACATGTTTAGCTAATTCGCTCTCCTCAGTATTATAAAATTCTAAGCCGCTTATTTCCTTGATTAAGTCCTCAACATTACTGCTTAAAATTTTAAACTTCTCCGGCTCATCAGAACTTCCCCCCGGAATCAAAAAATCATTCACAGGCATAACTACCTGTGCGAGGCGAATCTGGAGGTTTTTAACTAATTGCAATTTTTCTGCCATTTTATACATCTTATGAATATTCCGATCATACCTGTCATTAAGCACAGACACAAAAAACATGAATAAGATCAATTCTATAAAAAATACAAAAAGCACCAATCCTATCTTCATTTCTATCTTGATCCGCATAATTATCTTTCTTTACCTTAAAAAATATAGTTCAAAAACTTATATATAAGCTTTGCTGCAAAAAAATCAGGGCTGATATATCCTTTAATGGGCGCAAGCTCAACAACGTCAAAACCTATCACCTCTTTTTTCCTAACAAGCTTTCTAAAAAGTTTCAGCGCGTCATACCATCCCATGCCCCCCGGCTCCGGCGTACCTACGCTGGGCATAACCGAAGGGTCAAATGCATCCATATCTATAGTTACGTAAACCTTTTTGGCTTTGATAGAACCTATTGCTTTATCTATCCATTTATCGTTATCCGCCATATCCTTCATAAAAATTGTGCTTAAATTCCTAGGACTGGTTTTTGCCTCTTCTTTTGAAAGGCTCCTTATGCCGACCTGCGTCAGACCTGTTATCTCCGTGATCCTTTTAGCAATGCATGCATGGCTGTATCTTGAGCCTTGAAAACTATCTCTCATGTCCATGTGCGCATCCAGCTGCAAAACTGAAAAATCTTTTACAGCTTTTTTGAACGCTTTCACAGCGCCAAGCGTTATTGAATGCTCCCCACCTACAATCACTGGAAATTTGCCGGATTTTAGTACCTTAAGCATTTCAGTCTCTACGTTTTTTATTACAACCTCCGGCTTTGCTGTTTTTGACCCTGAGTCTTTTAAGGTGCATACACCTATCTTGTAAATCTCTTTGCCTGTTTCCTCGTCATATGCCTCTATATATCTTGACGCATCTATTATTGCCTTTGGGCCAGCCACCGTGCCTGGCATATAAGAGGTAGTCAGGTCATAGGAAACAGGCAATATCGCTACCCCGGACTTCTCCCAGGAAGAATACCTGTCTTCCAAATCACAGAATTTAAAATGGGTTTTATAGTTTTTATTTGGCATTTGAGGTTATAAAAATATACTCCAACGTTCCTGTGCCTGTATTTTTTACGTTGTGGATTGTTTGCGGCGCTACGTACAAAACTGTGTTGTCTTCAAAATCCAGGGAATCTTCTTTATTTATTATCAGCTGTCCTCTGCCTTTTAATATAACCAGCGCCTCTTCCATATCATTGGTGGAATGCTCGCCGATCTCCTCTCCTTTTTTCAATATCACATGGCCTGCCTTAAGACCGCAGGTGCCGGAATCCCGGCTAAAAAGTCTTTGATATTTTGAGCCTGAAACCAGCTTTACTATTTTTGATTTGGAAAAATCAGCCATTTTTAAGGGTCTTAAGAATATCCTTCTGCCAGATAAATTCTTTTCTCTTGCGGGATTTATAAAATTTTTCCTGGAATGCGTATGAATAAATAAGCGGCAGGCTCACGCTCGGCTCTACAAATGCCATTGCGTAACTGGCGTCATTATTGATCTTGCCCCACGAAGTGGCTTCCTTTAATGTGCTGCCGCTCAAGCCGCCCCAGTGAGGCACGTCAGTCGTCAGCTGGAATGCGTATGAATGGCCCCCTGTATCTTTATTAAAAATATATCCCATCACGACAGCGTCGTTTATATAATTTTTAGGAACCCCTCCTGCGATATAGATGGCGGCTGTCTTTTTGGATTTCACTATCGTCTGCGTTATCTCGTAATTATCCTGTATAGAATCAATATGTATACCCGGCGATTTATTTTTTTTACATCTATGATAATGCCCGGTAAGTCCTATGCCTATCGAGCTGTCGTTTAAAGCAGGGCAAAAAACAGGTACTCCGCATTTATAAGCGGTTCTTACAATAGAATCTTCGTCCTTTAAGCGGCTTCCAAGCTCGTCCACAAATTCCCTTGATGAATAATTTCCGGGCTTCATCGTATCTGCAACTTTCCCCACCCAGTTATCGGTATCCCAGAATTTTTCGTCATCCACATATGTATCATATATCCTGTCTATATATAATTTATCCAGAGTCCTGTCATCCGCGTCAGGATTCCCCACATAATGCTTGAATCCTCTTGCCTGATATACGTCTTGATAGATTATCGCGCCTGTGGAAACAATCACATCCACCATCTTTAACTTTATCATATTCCTTATAATATCCCTGAGGCCTGCTGCTATAAGAGGCCCTGCCAGGCCTAAATATATGGTAGGCTGGATTTTATCCCGGAGCATTTTCTTAAAAACATTCGCGCATTTATAGATATTCCGCGCCTGTATTGAGCTATTTTGAAAACTACCCACAAGGTCGGATATCCTGGAGTTTTCTTTCACCCTTACGGATTCCACGGGTAAGGACAAAATCTTCTTTTTGAGCCCTGCGTTATTCTTATTCAATTTTTGCCTTTTAAATTCCATGATTTTTGCCATAAAAATACCCGTTATTTCCCTGTATTATATCATCAACTATACATTTCAACAATGTCGTTTTTCAAGTTGTTTACCCTGGGAGTATTTGAAGAAGGTTCAAGCCTGTAGCAGGATCAATGTCTTTAGCGGCTTTGACGCCTTTTAATTCAAAAACAACTGCTTCAATCACAAGAAAAACCCTGGAATCTTTGCGCACGCAGCCTGTGAAAACATCCTTCTTTTTCCCAAGGCTGGAGTGGATATGTATCTGCGGGCCTTTTTTATTGGTAAAAATAGTGCCTATGCCGAAAACTTCCCATCCGTCTTTGAATTTCACCCAATTCGGTTCAGGCGGGATAACTGTTTTTTTGGGCCCTGTTACGAGATGCCCCTCTCTTAATGCCCCGAGAAAAATCATTGTAGCTGCTTTGATCTTTTCTTTTTTAGCAAATTTCTCTATCTCTTTAAGAAAAATATCCTTATCGCTGAACTTAATCAAAAATATCCTGCCTATAGTGCCTTTTGTGTATTCCATTTAATCCCCTTTTTATCTATAATTACCGAATTGCAGGTATACCGGAAAATCTATGCTTTTTAAATGCGCCATAACTGCCTGTAGATCATCTTTTTTAGCAGACGTCACCCTTATTTTATCTTCCTCAATCCTGGCCTGAACTTTTAGCTTTAAATCTTTGATTATCTGAACCAGTTCCCTGGCCCTCTCCTTGGGAATACCGTCTGTTATTTCTACGAGCTGCCGGAGATTTCCTTCAAAAGCCTTTTCAGGCTCGTTATATTTTATTGATTTCAGGGAAATCCCTCTTTTTGTCAATCTCATTCCCAGCGAATCCTTGATGCCTCTTAATTTAAAATCATCGCCTGCAATCAATGTTATCTTTTTTTCTTCCCTATTATAATCTATAGAGAATTTTGCACCTTTAAAATCATACCTGTTGGCCAACTCTTTTCTGGCCTGGTTTATAGCATTGTCGATTTCCTGCAAATCCACCTTTGAAGTTATATCAAAAGAAAAATCAGCCATGTCTCACCTCTTTCTTGGGGTATATTATACCATTTTTAAATATAGTTTCTACAACTTTACAAACACTGCATACGGATATATAATAAAAACATGAAAAAGCTATTTCTGATTACGTGCCTTTTATATGCGATATCTCAAGCACACGCCGAAGAAATTTCAAAGGCCTTCATGGCCGGGCAAGAAAGCGGGGAAGTAACATACCTTAATAAAGCAGATTCTTCGCCGCGTTCAAAATCAATATTCTCTTCCGAGCGTTTCTTAGAGGATAACCGCGTGATATATAAATATGCCGCTCACGGAAAAGGCGACTATGACGACTATAAAGACGTGGCCTTTGATATCGAAGCTAGGATGGAAGAAAAAGACGGGCTACTCTATCCTCTTTACAGTATTAACTCTGTTAAAAATAATGACGGCAAATTAATTGCAAAATACGAAAAGAAGTTTGACTATCCTAAACAAAAAATATACTACGCTATTTCTAATGCCGACGGAAAAATCTTAAAAAATTTTATTTTTCCTATAAAAGGGTTAACTGTTGACGGCCCTACAATGATACATTTTTTGAAAACATTCGTAGCGCATCTTGGAGAGCGTTCATATAAAACATTTTATCTGATTTCAGAGAAAGGCCAGCTCTACAGGATTAACATTAAAAATATGGGCATTGAAACTCTTGAATTCCCTGCAGGAAAAGTCAAAGCAGTAAAATTACGGCTCATCCCGGAGCTGGGCCTATTAACCGGGGTAGCCAAATCTTTGATCCCGCCTACATTTGTCTGGTATTCCGAAAAAGAACCTTACGACTGGCTTCAATACGAGGGCCTGGAAACAGGTGTAGGCTCAACCCACATCATAGCCTTTACAACAACTAGAAAATCGACATTGTTGAATTTCTAGTTGTTAGAGTGGTATTAAAATTGGCGGGGACGACGGGGGTCGAACCCGCGACCTCCAGATCGACAATCTGGCGTTCTATCCAGCTGAACTACGTCCCCAAATTTGAGAATGGTGGGCGATACAGGGCTCGGCGCCAGCCTTCGGCTGGTCGGCCACTCGCCCCGATAAACAAATGCTCCTATTCGTCGCATTTATCTGGGCTCTCTTCGAGCCCTACGCTTAAAATTACACTATAAAAACATGGTGGGCGATACAGGGCTCGAACCTGTGAAACCTCTTCGGTGTAAACGAAGCGCTCTGCCAACTGAGCTAATCGCCCTTTTTAGAGCGCCTTTTAATATACTATACGAGCCTATACTTTGCAAGCACTAAAATAAACCGCTTATTGCACCTTCCCTATTGCCATCAGGGTAAATACCATTGTGAAAATTGCAACTGTTTCTATGATACCTAGGACCATCAGGTAATTTCCGAAACCTTTGCCTGTCTCGCCCATTGCATCGCTTGCCGAGGCAGCTGCTAATCCCTGATACCACGCTGAAAAACCTATTGCAGCGCCTGATAGTATTCCTAACGCGCTTAATATCCCAAGATTTTGCACTTTCTTACTAGCCTCTAACAAGGCATTCATAACTATCATCCCATAGATAGTCTGCGTAAGAGGGGCTCCAACGAACGCCAGAAATATAAATGGCGCTGGTTTATTCTGAGCAAAGCATTTTTTCCATGCCCCTATAGCTGCCATACCTGCCACGCCTGCGCCTGCGCCGGATCCAATCGCTGATAAAGCAAGCGCCGCGCCTGCTATCCCAATATCCTTAAACTGAACTACTGTATTAGGCTCCATACAATCTCCTTTGTTTTATTTAACGGTTTTAAAAGGCGTATATTTAACGCCCGACCACTCCATATCCAGATGTCCTGAAAATTCCAGGACATTCAGCCTCACCCCGTGCACCAGTATTGCAAGTATGCCCATTACTAGATTTAATGAATGTCCTGCAAAAAGCACTAATAAGCCCAGTATGCCGTTTAAGGCACTGCCGCCCCCAACGCTAATAGCTATCTGGTTAAAGGCATCTGCTATTGCCACTCCTGCAAGGCCTACTGCAAATAACCTTATATAAGACACTATATCCGCAAAACTATTCACGAGTTTTAATAAAAAATCACCCAATCCTGCGCCTATGCCGGCTAAAATATTTTTCATAGGGCTCGTAAATAATATCACAAGCGTTGACCCTGCTATAAAAATCCATTTCATGAAACCGGGGAACTCAAAATTCAATATAAGGGTTTTTGCCATAAAATACGCTGACCACAAAATACATATCCAGCCTACATCGCTCAGCGCCTTAATGGAAGGTATTTTTCTTAAAATTTTCCATATATGCGCTATCGTAAGCTGGGTAGCGCCTATCAGAAAACAAAACGCCTGTACGTTTGTATTATCCGCAAAATACGGCGTCATGGGTTTCAGCCATGCATGCGGCCCGAAAAACACGCCTGTCATAAGCCCCCAGATAATAGCACAGCTGGACAAGACATAGGTTAAAAAGAATATTGATTTATTCTTTAATTTTTTAAATTTTATCTGCATTATAAGACCGGCGATAAAATACACCAGGCCGTAACCCGCATCTCCTATCAGCATGCCGAAAAATATTGAAAAGAATATCAGAAAATGCGGGCTTATGTCTATCTCCCTGTAACCTGGTATGGTATTGATAATATTGAATATGGGCTCTATGATGCTCACCCATTTTGGATTTCTTATCAACGTCGGAGGCGCTTCGTTTTCATCCGGATCGCTTATCAGTATTGCCCATTTCTCTTTTAAAGCAGCTTTCTCAATAATCCCTAAGCTTTCCACAGGGCAATAACCTCTTATATAGGAAAGCGTTTCAAATCTCCCCGCTCCTTCAGTTACTTCGCTAAACTCTATCAGCGAGCTCAAATATTTTTCATATTCCAGCAATGCACTTTTATGCACAGCCGTTTCCAAAAACTCTTTCTCTATCTCATCCAGTCTGGCTTCATATTTTTTCTGCACAATAGACATTTCTCCGACGCTCATTTCAGGAAGCGTAAGCGCCTCAAAAGGAAGCGCTGAATCCCTCCTGGAAATCGCAGCGCAATAAATAATATTCTTTTTTCTAAACAGCTCTTCCAAAATAACGCCTTCCGGGACATTCTTTTTTTCCTGGGCGGTAATCTTGCATAACCTTATCCGTATTCCATTACCCCTCATGCTTTCAATAATCCCGGGATCGAAATCGCCCCATTCTTCCCATATATTTATCTCGTGCTTTATCCTGTGAAGTTTTTCTATCAGCGTTTCTTTCTCGTCCAGATGATCCAATATCTTAGAAACTACATCATCTTCTTTGCCTTTAAGCGGTTTCTGATTTTCTGCGGCAGGTAAAATACCTATGGCTTCTATTACGCGGAGCCTGTCTTCTTTCATTTTCACAATACCTTCGCCTGCCGGCAGATTCTCATGCTCCACGTGTAAAAGTCCGAGGTCCCTTAAGTGTTCAAGCGTAACGCCCAGATCCTTTGACTGCGTTACCAGTGTTATCTTTTTCATTTTAACTATCATGCCAGAACCGCCTCCAGACTCATCCTTTCGATCTTTTTCTTCGCTATCTTGGACCTGCCCACTGCGCTTGCCTGCTGGTCGCCCAGATAAATCCTTATGCGCCTTATGTTTTCAGCGCACTCCGGGATTTTTACTTTTTCAAATAGGTTTACCCTCTGATTTGTTATCCTGAGTTCCCTGGTCAATATTTCCAGCTGTTTGTTCAATACCTTTTTCTCCTCCAGAAGAGCTATGAATTTTCTTAACGCTATAATCGCTGTATCCACCCATAGAGGCGTCAGAAATAAATCATATTCAGCTTCTTCAAATTCAATTCTTTCAAATACCGGGATATCCACGCCGGCTATATTAAAGCTTGATGTAATAATATTTTTCGGCTTTATCCATCCTGCCACATAATCGCCCGGTTCTTCCAAAAGGCCTGCCCACTTGCTTATATCGTTTTCTAGATTTTTCTGTTCTTCTATTTTCTGATTTAATCTCTGATGGACACGCTGTATCTCAAGCTGCATCTGCTGCTTCTTTAATTGCAATATAGGCAGGTAACGCTCAAATCTTTTTAATGCGTCGCGCTGCTTTTTAAGCTCGCCTTTTGTAAATTTGATTTTCGCCATATTTAGCCCATTTGCACTTCGTAAGTGCAATAGACGGTTAGATTTTGTGAGGCCAGAATTCTTTTACAAGCTCTGTCTTTATGCCTGTCTCAGCCGGTTCGAAATTTTCAGACAGGATCTGCCATCCAAGATCAAGGGCTTTTTCAAGAGGTATGTCCACGGAAAGGTTCATCATTTTTTCTTCGAACGCCTTTCCGTATTTAAGGAGTTTTTTATCCCATTCGCTCATATGAAAACCCATTGCCTGTTTTTCAAGAGTTTCCCTGTAATCGCTGAATAACTGGATCATCCTGTCCATGATAACGCGGTGATCTTTCCTGGTTTTCCCGTTTACAAGCTGTTTTAAGCGGCTGAGCGAGCCAAACGGCTCTATAAATTTATTTCTGAGATAAAACTGGCCTTCTGTGATATAGCCTGTGTTGTCAGGCACAGGATGCGTTACGTCGTCCCCGGGCATTGTGGTAACAGCCAGTATTGTTATAGACCCTGCTGAATCAAAATCAACTGCCTTCTCATAGCGGCTCGCTAGCTGGCTGTATAAATCCCCGGGATATCCCCTGTTGGAAGGGATCTGCTCCATGGTAATTGAAATTTCTTTTAACGCATCGCAGAAATTCGTCATATCTGTCAATAACACCAGCACTCTTTTACCCTGCAATGCAAACTGCTCTGCCACTGCGAGGCTTAGATCAGGCACTAAAAGGCACTCTACGGTCGGATCCTGAGCAGTATGAACAAAAAAGATAGCCCTTGATAAAGATCCGTTTTTCTCAAGCGTATCTCTAAAGAAAAGATAATCATCGTATTTAAGGCCCATGCCTCCCAGGATTATCAGATCAACCTCTGCCTGCATTGCGATGCGCGCCAACAGCTCATTATAAGGCTCTCCCGGCACTGAAAATATCGGAAGCTTTTGCGATTCTACTAGAGAATTGAATATATCTATCATCGGGATCCCGGTGCGTATCATTTTTCTCGGGATAATCCTTTTGGCCGGATTTACAGAAGGCCCTCCTATCTCTATCATGTTTTCTTCCAGGGTCGGGCCGTTATCTCTCGGAAGGCCTGCGCCGTTAAATAAACGGCCTAAAAGATTTTCCGTAAATGAGACCCTCATCGGATGCCCCAGGAACCTCACCTTATCCCCCGTAGAAATCCCGCGGCTTCCGCTAAAGACCTGCAGATAAACCTTTTCCCCGTCTATCCTTATTACCTGGGCCAGGGACTTGCCTGCCCTGGAAGAGATCTCAGCCAGGTCGCTGTAGCCTACGTCCTTTGCCTCAACAGTTATGACATTTCCAGCGATCTGGATTATGCGGTTATATATTTTTTGCATTTTTCTTTTATCTGATTTTCCTGTTTTTTGAAATTTTCAGCCTGCCACTCGGATGAATTCCATTCGATAAATACCTGCCTTAATCCCTGGAAAAATTTCCTGGCGCTGTCTTTATTTTCAAAATTAAACTCTGATTTTATAATTTCATGCAATACATGAAAAACATATTTTTGTCTTTCCTCGATCGTAGCGGCATCCACTTCGTCAAACGCGTTCTGCTGCAGATATACATCGTCTATAAACTCGCCTTTTAGATAAACCATGAAATCCGAAAGAGATGTCCCCTCCTCTCCTACCACCTTCATCATCTGTTTTACTTCATAGCTTCTCTTTAAAACAGCCTGGGCCAGATTCACCTCTTCTCGGTCTATAAAACTGGCATATTTACTCCAGCTTTCAAGAGGATCTATGGCAGGGTAACGTCTCGCATCAGACCTTTCCCGCGAAAGTCCGTGAAACGCCCCTACCACTTTCAGGGTAGCCTGCGTGACAGGCTCTTCAAAATTTCCTCCTGCAGGGCTCACTGTGCCGCCTATTGTCACAGACCCGAAACTTCCGTCGTGCAGCCTCACTAACCCAGCCCTTTCATAAAATGACGCTATCCTGTTTTCAAGATACGCCGGGAATGCTTCTTCTCCGGGGATCTCTTCCAGTCTTCCTGACATCTCGCGCATTGCTTGCGCCCACCTGGAAGTGGAATCAGCCAATAAGAGTACATTCAAGCCCATCTGGCGATAATACTCAGCGATCGTAACAGCTGTATAAACGCTTGATTCTCTTGCGCTCACAGGCATAGAACTCGTGTTACAGATGATGACCGTACGCTCTATCAGGCTTTTCTTTGTCCTGGGATCCACAAGATGCGGAAATTCTCTTAATGTTTCCACGACTTCTCCTGCCCTTTCTCCGCACGCCGCTATAATCACAATATCTATTTCTGCGTGTTTACTGATCAGCTGCTGCAAGACAGTCTTGCCTGAACCAAAAGGCCCCGGGACGCAGTAAGTTCCGCCCAGCGCCACAGGCATCAGCGTATCTATAATCCTTATCTTGGTTACAAGAGGTTTTGAAGGTTTTAATTTTTCTGCAAAACTCGCGATAGGCACTTTTACCGGCCAGGTTTGAGACATAGTAACAGGATAGGTGTTTCCGCGCTCATCTTTTAATTCCGCTACGACATGTTTTATATTATATCTGCCTTTACCTGCTATCTTTACCACTGTGGCTGC